>Ga0214479_100146_pt1 | contig 43292 bp, 28 predicted proteins | sample M1_20Mar14CPVII9_5_FD_165054 | JGI IMG/M metagenome (GOLD analysis project Ga0214479, IMG submission 165054) | Marine eukaryotic communities from Monterey Bay, California, United States - M1_20Mar14CPVII9sort6BwellE14 | ecosystem: Environmental > Aquatic > Marine > Unclassified | place: USA... | reverse complement strand
TTCACATAAAAGCTCAACTCAAGCCTGAGCCCCCAACGTTATTTCAATTGAATAAGTATATATTAATAGTTAATCGTATATATTAAAATTAATATATGTTTCAACAAGATACTGAACAACAAAAACTAATTGCAAAGCACACACAAGACAATCCTCCACAAACTCAATCTAATACAAAGAAAAGGAAGAAAATGGGAAGGTTTAATAAAGGTAAATCCAAAAGTCCATATCAAATTGGTGATGGTAATGCATCCGATTCTGTCTCTGAATTGTCGGGTGACGAATCATCTATTAGTTCTAGTATATCAAAGTCATCTAGTGCTTTTAGGAATAAGTTTTTAAGGGGTAAAAAGAAGAATAAGGGTAGTGCATCTGTAGGTAGTCGATCTAAAAAGTCTAGGGAAGCACGGGATGGGAAGAGTAGTAATAAGGCAGCTTCTGCTGCAGTCGTTCCTCCCTCACCAGGCGGTCGATCGGCAGATGATAGTACCAACCGTTCGGTAGGAACATCCTCCTCCGCGGCTGCACGGTCAAAAGCCTCATCTAAAAATGATACCAAACGATTAATGAAGGATGCTAAATCACGATTTAATATTGGATTAGTATATTTAAAAACTGGTGATTATGCCAAGGCACAAGATAATCTTGAACACTCATTATATTGCCATATACAATTATATGGACATGACGCTAAGTCATATAGTAATGATACATTAGTGGCCATATCAGCAGTACGCGAAAAGCTCGGTGATTGTAACTTATCAAATACAGCCGTGGTTGATAAATGTTTAGCATTAGATCATTATGAGGAATCACGACGATTATTAAAAAGTATTGATCCCGAAGATGCTCCTGATAATGTTAGTGAAATGTTAGATCGAGTGAACGAAAAGTTAAAATCACCAGAGTTGAGTAATAGATCAAGATCACGAGATGGACCAGGACCATCGGCACGGGCCACGGGAAGATATCAAATGGATGGGAATGATAAAGCCAAGGCATTGTTGGGTGTGGGTGTTGCTGGTGGGGCAACCGCGGCGGCAGTGGCAGCTAACAACAAGAACGCAGCAACATCAACACAAGCAGCTGCTGTACCAGATAGTGCAAGGAAACGACGTCAAAGAGCAACTGAGAAACTAGATATATTAGGAATTGGTGCTGGATTAACTGCATTAGGACAGGGTATACACGAGGTCGCACATGATATTAAGGAAGGTGTAAAGGATGCATTTGAATCAAGTTCCGATGGTGATCCATCGAGTCATCGTGGATCACTAAGTGGTGAAGATGCCGAGGGATTTGATATTGCCATGTCACATTTAGAACGTGATAATCATCGTACGGCATTGAATTACCTGACATCGTTAATGGAGGGCGGATCTATGAAGAATGCCGACTTTCGTTCAGAAATGGCAGCTAGTATGTTGAAGGTTGCCGATAGTGCGATGGAGGCTGATAAGATAAGTGTTGCTACTGATGCATATGAGGAGGCATATGCAGTATTGAAGGAGAGTGAGCAGATTAAGCAACAACAGACAAAGGGATCATCATCGCTAAGTGTATCCTCTCAACCGGTGGCTAGTGATGACCTGAAATTAGCACTGAGGGGATGTATCAAGGGCCACAAACTACTAGCCATGGAGACAGAGTCAATTCGTGGTTATCAAGCAGCAATTGAACACCGTAGTAGAGTGTATCATTTGCTTGACGAGGAAAATCGGTGTATACCAGCATGTAAGCAGTTGGTCAAGATTGCTTATCTATATGGGGAGAAGGACGATTATGCCAAGAGTTTGGTAACACTGTCGGATGCGGTACGACGTCTCTTCAAGGGGGTTAGCTCATTGGAGATGATGCCTGCCGAACGAGTTGAGTTGCTTATCCAGTGTTATCACATGAGAGCAATATGCTTCTCCAAGTGTAAGAAGTGGAACGAGGCATTAGATCAATATGATGAACTCTTACCTCTGATATCTAAAACAGAGGGACAGGGAGGCAAGGATTACAACTCGGCATTGATTCAGAAGGCTGCTCTTTTGGTAACTATGGGGAATCATCGATTGGCATCAACCACGGTGAATAAATACTTGGGACTATCGGAACTATCAGATGAAATGGCTGGTGAATTGATCGTCGATGACTTGGATCATGTACTGGCTCTAGACACAGCCGCTGCCACACAACTTAAGTTGGGCAATATCGACAAGGCACAGACCATATTCGAGAAGAAGCTAGCCTTCGTCAAGACTCTTCCTAATCATGATGAAATGAAGAGTGATACGATGCACAAACTAGGATGTGTCCTCGCCTACAAGAAGCAGCACAAATCGGCATTGCCATATCTAAATGAAGCCCTAGATGCTAGGAAGTTTTTGTTCGATGGGAAGAGTAACACAGTATTTGAATCACAGTGGGCAGTAGCGGCGGCGTCACAAACTTTAGGAGATACTGACAGAGCACTCAAGGAATATGCTATCCTGTTGGATAAGATGAATCAGAATAAGATGACTGATTCTCCCGTTGACTTGGTCCTCATCCACAACTCGGCTGGAAAGTTATTCTTCGATGAGGGAAAGGTTGACAAGTCAGTTCATTCATTTAAGCAAGCTCTTAGTGGATCTGAGACTCATCATAATCCCCAACTCAAGGCAGAAATCACACTTAATCTTGCAAACGCCTACTCTGCCAAAGGAGACGACCAGAAGGCAATGGATCTGTATGACAAGCTTCTCAAAACCAAGTCACTGAAACGAACAAAGATGTTCTTCTTGACACTATTCAACAAAAGTCTACTGCTCATCAAGATGGGAGAGGTGGAAGAAGCTAAGGAAATACTTCACAAAGTTTCAGAAACTCGATCATCCATGGCTGATGATGTGAGAGGGAGTATATACATGACTCTGGGAAATCTCTCCGTTTCTGAAGGCAAGATCAAGGAGGCTTTGGATTACTTTGAGCAGTCCTTGGATAGTGTAGAGGAGGGAGACTTTAACTCACTTGTGCAAGTTCAGAGACATATTGGAATGGCATACTTTGAATCAGGTCAGAGTGATAAGGCAATCATGACATTTGAACATGCACTTGAAGATTTATCCGAGCCAGGCTTGGAAGGCAAGGCAGTCGAGCTACTTAAGGCAGAGATATGGAACTGCATGTCGCGTGTATATAGAAAGAAGGGCGACCTTGCTCAAGCCAAGAATTATGCAAAGCTTGGTAAGTACTTGGTTGTAGATCTTATACAAATATTGCATGCTATGACTGATCTTAACCTTCGTTATATTAATTGTATTATATAGCCCTGCAAACTTACAAGTCAGAGCTTGGTGAAACAAATCCAATAACTCTAAGGAATGTATCCAACCTTCAACTACTTAACCTTGAAGAAGCAGAAGGATTGGAAAAAGATGAAGCCAAACCAATCATTAATGCAGCCAAATATGAAATGGAGGGAGCACTTGAAACCTTTGTTTCATTAGATGATCCATGGACATACCGATTAGATGTGGCATCATTGAAAACTAACTTGGGATTTGTTGCCGTATGGCAAGGTAAGCCTAAAAAGGCAAGGAAGATGGTACGCCAACTCAAGGAGATTGAAGTACCTGTTGAACATTCACTTGCACATCGAATTGAAACTCTAGAAGAACGTGTCGAAGAGCTTGAGCGGAAGAAGCAGTAGTATATGGGGTATAGTTTTATGTTGTCTTGTAAATATAAGTTATATGTTTATGTGATGACATTAGTACTTCAGTATATCATGAAACTATATCTTAACAGAAGAGTAGAAGACAAATCAGCTTTTCATCCTCTAGTGAGAGTGTTGTACAAAGCAGCACTCGAAGCACTAATTGGGAGGCAAAAATTATTCCACCTGTAATAAATGAGAAAGTAAGTGACATCAGTAGGTTATGAGCACATCAATTCTAACTCATCCCATCTAAACGCCACAAACATCACCATGTTGAGATCTGTACTACTACTAGCCGTCCTTGCGGTCATTGCCGTATCCACACAGGTGAGGAGATAGTAAACAACTATATTATTATTTGAGATATCGGAGTTGATGAGTGGGGAAGAGAGGGTAAATTCATATAATGGAGATTTGCAATTGGTTGAGTCTGTCGTGTTGACAGTAATTCTTTGAATTGTAATAGGTATATCCATTGCTATTGGTATTATTATTATTCGATGCAGGAATGCTATACATTACCATATTAAGATGCAGGAGTTGTTGTTATTTGCTCGGAGGAGTTGGGGCTTTGTAATACTATTATTAATTTTGAACACATCTTATGCTTATCCACCTTATTCTATTTCCTACGATCGCCCCCACCATAATATTGTGACAGGCATTTGCTCCATCTGTTGGACAGCCTGCCCTTGCAATTAGATCGACCACCTCCCTCGAGGCATGCCGTATTAACGCCAAGCAAGAAAAGCGTAAGCGTAATAGGGAAAATATGCGTAAATTTAAGAAGGGTGGACGTAAGGGTACCAGCAGAAAGAAGACAATGAGAAAGATGGCTTCAAGTGCTGCTCGTCAGGTGGGTGTGATTTGTATTGCATAATTTGAATTGTATCATTTGTATAAAATGTATTTTCTAACTTCTTACCTTATATTATGTTGGATTTGTTTTTGGATAAAAGGTTGAGAATGAATTTATTGCAAAGTGCTTCCTGACAGTACCACCACCAAACTCCGAGAATGATGACAACAACCGCAGGTAAATCTTAACGTTCATCTGCTTCTAATGAGATAATTTGATAGAGGAAGATCATGGGTGTCAATATCTGTAAAATTTGTTAAGGTATCTTAGTTAATAAATTTAATATAGAAAGTTGTTTCTGTATATGGACTCTTTAGTTGTCTCACCTATCGCCTGTCTTTTGTACTTTATTTGTTTTAGGAAATCTCTGTTGGCAGTGTATAGGTGTGTAGTTGAGGTATCGGATTGATTGATTCGTCGTACCTCACGTACACCAAGTGTCGTTTGCGCGTCTCGATAGTTTTACAGTGTCAGCTCACGATACTGACACTGCGGCACAAAGATAGAGATGGAACCAAGTATTAAATGCTGTTATTGTACCTACTACTGCATATCTAAAGATATGACTGAAATCATCACCTAGGTTAAGTCAAGTAAAGATACCACAATAAACTACTTAATCAATTACTCTTCATCGACTCTCAAACCAATTGGCTTGTCACCAGCTAAAACGTTTTCTTTTGGCCCACCTTCTCTATGGGCGGTTGTTCCCATAGGATTTGGTTGCTCTTCTAAAGGTGCCTCATTTGGGAAAATCTCACACTGAGCCTGTTGACACATCAAAGCGTCAACAAGAGTTAGTGCCACCATCGCCTCTACCATCGGCACTGCACGGGGCAGGACACATGGATCGTGTCGACCCTTACCACGAAGCTCAACCTCTTGTCCGTCACGTGTGACAGTATTCTATATATTCAATTGCAGTCCAATAGTAGAGATCACAAATATGAGATGTTTGAGCTGACTCAGTGACAGAGAAAGTACACAAGACAACAAGTTCAAGTCTTTACTTACCTGAGCCTTGGCAATAGTTGATGTAGGCTTGAAAGCAACATGAACAACAATGTTTTCCCCATTACTAATCCCGCCCTGAATACCCCCACTTCGATTTGTCTTTGTTCGTGTAGCACCAGTCTCTTGATCGATGTAAAATTCATCATTATGTTCTATTCCTGATAACAACGTACCACCAAATCCATCACCAGATTCAAACCCTTTAGCGGCAGGAATAGACATACATGCCTTTGCCAAGTCAGCTTCGAGTTTGTCAAATACCGGTGAACCAAGTCCAGCGGGAACATTCCTAGCCACACAAGTTACAACACCTCCAATGGAGTTACCAGATTTACGGATCTCATCAATACGTTCCAACATTTTCTCAGCAGATGCTTCATCAGGACATCTTACAATATTTGCATCAACATCGTCCATTGTAAATGTATCATCATTAACATTCTCACATTCAATATCTTGTACCTTGGAAACATATGCCAATACTTCAATATTATTGTACATTTTCAATATCTTTCGTGCCACAGCGCCCGCGGCAACTCTACCAATAGTTTCACGAGCAGAGGATCGTCCACCACCTGCAATTGCCCGTACTCCATACTTGGCATCGTAGGTAGCATCAGCATGACTAGGACGGTATGCAACACTCATATCATTCTCGAGATAATCCCCACTACGTTGATCTTTATTCCGAACTAACATTGCAAGTGGCGTACCCAAGGTAACGTCCTCGGGATTTAATCCTGATAATATCTCTACAGCATCGGCCTCATTTCGTGGTGTTGTAATCCTTGACTGTCCAGGTCTTCTACGATCTAAATCGACTTGAATTTCATCTCTTGTTATTGGTATACGTGGAGGACATCCATCGAGTGTAACTCCCACTCCACCGCCATGTGATTCACCCCATGTTGAGATACGAAATACACGTCCAAAGGTATTACCTGTACCCATTAGTATTGTAGATTTCCTTGGAGATGATGATCTGGATGGACTAAAGGCAGAGATTGTGGTTGTGATGGCTAAGAAGCCAATAATTGATAGTTTCATGATGTTGTGTATTGTTTATTATTGTGTAAATGTACGAAACTCTGAACAAAATGATTTGAGTAGCAGTACTATAATATATAGATATCTGCAATGATCAATCTAATAATGCCGTCGAAGGAGATAGACGTAGTAAAGAAGAGTGTCTATCTTAATAATTTGTGCGGTTTTGAGACTTACACTCTCATAAAGGATACCTAAGCGACCTCACAAAATTTTGACGGCCTCTCAATAATAAAACACAAAATACTAAATACACAGTCAAGGGTTATCGTACAGTCGTCTTTGCAACTATCTCGCGGCACAAAATACCATGATGAAATGCTCAATACTTGCCTTGTTGTTAGCGGTAACGCACAGTAATGTGTCTGCATTCCAAACGCCACAAACTCATATAATTTCAAGACCAATACATCATGATGTTGCAATATTAAATCCATCACCCATCACTTCCAATACATTTTTCACATCAACATCTATCATATCTACTACAAAACAAAAATCTACAGCATTGTATGGCATACCAAAGATGTTTCGATGGTTAACAGATCAGTATCCTAACATACTTAATCGTCGGCTAGGATCGGCATCGTCAATACCTCCAATTGATAACTTTTATCTTGATATGAATGGTATTATCCATCCATGTACACATGGAAATAATGAAGATGAGATTACAATTCTAGATGAAACTGAAATGTTTAAAAAGATTTTCGGATATGTTGATAGGTTATACAAAATTGTCCAACCAAGGAAGGTATTATATCTAGCAGTTGATGGAGTCGCCCCTCGTGCTAAGATGAATCAACAACGTTCACGTCGTTTTCGATCCTCAAAGGAAGCTGAAGATTTGGCTGCAAAATTATTAGCTCGTGATGGTAGTTTACCTGAAGCGGAAGCATTTGATTCCAATTGTATTACCCCAGGTACTGATTTCATGTTGAAATTAGGCTTGGCCATGCGAAAGTGGATTGAATACAAACAGAAAACAGATCCAGTATGGAAGAATGGATGTGATGTGGTAGTATCTGGCCCTGATGTACCTGGTGAAGGCGAACATAAAGTTATGGATTACATTCGCGAGACAAAAGCATTGTATGATGGAGAGAATCCTTCCAATTCACATCCACATTGGCAACCTAATCTTACACACGTTTTATATGGATTAGATGCCGATTTAATCATGTTGGGACTTGCTACACATGAACCTGACTTCTTATTACTGAGAGAAAAGATGTCGGTTGTCATGGCAGGTCGTGGACGGCATAAACATCGTAAGAAGAAGGATATGTTGGATTATACTCGTGATGATTTTGAGCTACTGCAGATATCAGCCTTGAGAGAAATGTTTCAGATTCAATTCCGCAAGTTTGCTGACTCGGGACGATTGAATGTTCCATATGATGTACAGAGAGTCATTGACGACTTTATCTTTGTTTGTATGTTTGTTGGTAATGACTTTCTACCCCACGTTCCTCATTTGGAGATTGATAATGGAGCGTTGAGTTTAATGTTGAACAACTACATTGATCTCTTACCGGAATGGGGAGGATACCTTACTGATAAGGGAAAGATACATCCTGCTAGGTTGGAACAATTCTTTTACAACTTGGCAGTATTCGAGGAAGAACACTTTCGTCGACGTGCCTATGAAGAGAACGAACCAGGATGGGGATTGGGCACCGAGAATGAATTAGAACAAGATGACTTTTTTGGAGGCTGGTATGGTGATACACCAACTCCAATGATGGCTAAAGAGGCGAATCAAGGGTTGGTTGTAGAAACAAATGTATTTGGAGAAGCTGCAGCAGATGAGGAAGATGAAGACTCCTCATCGACACCAGAAATGAAAGCTTTGGATAAGACAATCAAATCAAAGGTTGAGAAGAAGTTCAAGAAGCTTCATCCTAGAGATGCCTCTCGGTCATATCGTGAATTCTATTATGAGTCCAAACTAGGTATATCACCTTTGGCTACAAGAAGAGCTGAAGCACAAAGAGATCGCCGTGCCATTACACGCGATTACCTCGAGGGTCTGCATTGGAACTTGAACTATTATCATAATGGATGTTGCAGTTGGAGTTGGTACTTCCCTCACTTGTATGCTCCACTGTCAACCGACATGGCAAATCTCTACGAGTTTTATGGAGATGAAGATATTGATGTGAAGGATAATGATGGCTTTCGCGAGTTCCCATTTGAGGACACTGAACCCTTTCCTCCGCTGGCGCAACTGCTGTCAGTGTTACCTCCTCAGAGTGCCAACCTTCTACCTCCAGTGCTTGGCGAGCTAATGACCGAGCCATCATCTCCGCTCGCCCCGTACTATCCTAATGACTTTGATTCCGATCCAAATGGAAAGAGACAACCTTGGGAAGGTAAGTAAAAGAGCGCATCTTGTGCCAATCTAGCTGTATGATGACCAAACATGAAATACCAAGATCTGTTCTGAAATTTATTGAAGATAGAACATTATTTAAACTGACAGCTCACACCATAGAAGTAGAGGGGTGACAGATATACTGTTTTCTTTTCTCATTCTCTCACTTAACATTTCTTTCTCAAACCAATCTAATTCAAATAGCCGTGGTCAAAGTGCCATTCATTGATGGCGAGCAGTTATTAGATGTTGTAAATGGTATACTTGAAGCGGACGAAAAGGCTGTAAATGGAGAGCTCATGAGTAATGCAGAGAGGCGGAGGAACCTAAAAGGTCAGTCGCATACATTCGTGCCCGAACGAGACCCAAATTATGTACCTCCTCCAGTCAATAAAGGTAGAGCCTCGCCCAAAAGTGCTGGTAAGAAGAGGAGTACAAAGAAGGGGACATCAAAAAGGAGTAGATCATCAGTGAGGTAAATGTAGATAAGGATTTCTTAATCATCCTATTGATTCTCAAGAATTTCAAACTAATAAATATCTTTAAGTACATCATTAGGGTCGTCACTCTAGAAGGATATATCCCCTGCCATTTCTCGTGTATTGTTCTTGTTCATAGCTAAATGTCTAGGCCATACTTTACATAATCGTTCAAACTATCTCACACACTAGCTCTAGTGAATACGGTATCTCTCACTACCCAGGCTCTCAAATGTCCTCGTCGTCATTGCTTCTATCCCTGTTTGGATCATCTGGGTCTGGATGTAGCTCGATCATCCCAAGATCCTTCATTTTTATTATGTTGTGTTACAAAAGTGATGCATAGGTTAGAGAAGAATTTACAAGCAATAATGGACAAATAACAACAAAACTCTTACACATAAGATAGTGAATGCCCTTTCTTCGAGATCCATTGCCCCATACTTAGCAGCTAGTGCTTCTGGAGTCTTTGCTGCCTCTTCTGCGGCATTTCTAGCAGCTTCTTCTTCGGCAAGTCGTTTCTCTTCAGCCTCTTGAGCCAAACGTTGTTGCTCGGCTTCTTGTGCAGCCTGAGAGTTGATGAAGCGTATCAACCTCCAATGAGATAATATATAATAAATTATACTCATATAAGTGATAGATACTTACCTTTGCCTCGGCAGCGGCCTTTTCCTTAGCAGCTTTAGCTTCGATAGCAGCCTGCTTAGTAGCATTATCAGCAGCAATAGCATCCTGATACCTCTTGGCAACCATGGCGGATGTTTCTTCTAAGTATTGTACTCTGAACGTATCAAAGTCACCTGATGAACCAGATGCTTCATATGCCAAACGAACAGTGGCATCATAATCTACAGATGCTTCAGATACAGTAGGTTGAGAAGCAGCTGGCTTTGGCATTGAAAATTGTGCTGCAAGTCTAGCTCGTTGAAATTTCTCAGCCTTGATTGACTTTTGTTTCTTCTCCTCTTCACTCAACTCGTTCTTCACTTCCTTCATTACCTTTTCAACCTGTGATTCAACTACTTGTTCTTCTTCAGCAATCGGAGCCGCTGGTGTACTAGATCGGGAAACATTCACAGCCTTTGGTTTATTTGTGCGGGGATCAATCTCCGTCGTGTAGCTAACTCTTTCATCTTCAACTAGAGGACCTTGAAATGAAAGTCCTGTAGCATGCACATACATATCAGGTCCATCATCTTGTTCGATAAAGCCAAACCCACGCTCAACATTGTACCACTTCACTGTTCCTGTTATTTCTCCAGTGGCAACGGGTGTACTAAAGAGTTGCGATGATCTGATGTTTAATGGCAGCGAAGAAGGGGTGAAAGCTAGTGCCGAATTGATTGAAATTGCCGAAACTACTACCGATGATATGAATCTCATTTTGAATCTGCAACCTAATACCAAATCACAAGGTCATATGATGTAGATGTAATTTATGTATGTATTGCAATCAGAAAAAAGTGAGCATCTTTTATGTATGTAATTACAATCAGAAAAAAGTGAGTATACACAAAAGATATGAGATATGCAGTGCCGCCAAAATGTATTAAACATAGCATATCCTCTCTCCGTATAAACATACTTGACTGTCCACTATCCAATGATAACCACAATAGTTCAACTTTGACAACAGAAGCTCTTTTCCCCCCATCATAATTTATTCGACGTATCCAGCAAAAAAAGTGAGCATATGATATGCACAAAAATAATTGTACACATAGTCAATATCCTCTCCCCTAATGAACATACCTGACTATCCACTATTCAATGATAACCGTCTATTGATTTAGTTCAATGTTATGTCAACTGTGTTGCTCTTCCTCCAAGTGATGCAGCGCAGTGAGGATTTGACGGGTGTATCGCCAAAGTACTAGGTTGAGTAAAAAATGATGTATGTATCGAGATGTGCTCGATGAATTAGGCGACCAATGATAAAGAGATTGAGCCCATGACAATGAAGAGAAATATTCGTGCAGCCGCATATCGATAGAAAGAGCCCCTCGTTACATGTGTGAGATGACATGTTCAATAGGCTCGGCCCCGTTATAGCCTGGCGGCTCTGCAACCAATAAACAATGATGAGCTTACTATATTTTGCTTTGCAATAAACTAAAAAAAGTATCACAACTTCATTATTTGCCTGCCAAGTCGAACATCTTATCAACAAAGAGTTTGATTACAGTGGATATTAATGATAAAGAGTTCGATTAAACTATCATTAAAGAAGTTGAGTTGCAATTGAAGAAGAGATACGACAATGTCATCATCTAACTCCCCATCGGCGATCAAGAAGGACGAGTCAACTACAACTCATAACAAGCCACAGTTTGACAATGTAGAGTTAATCTTCAAACCTCCAAGTAGTTCTACTACTACCGATGCAGCAGCAGCTCGCAAGTCTCCACCACGATTCTTGGGTAAGCGTAATAAGAATTCATCCTTTGACAATGGCCACAATGTTGTTGGTGGTATCAAGAAGAAACTATCGTGGGCATTGCCTCATGATCAACCACATACCGACTATGATATCGACAGGTTGGCATCATCCGTAGCAGCATCAACATCTAATCCTACACGATCCCCTACCATTGATGACGGAGATTATCCCTTCCCAATCAAGTTCTCGTTATCACAAGAGTATAAAGATGACGATGCCTCTTTCTCAGAATATCTCAAGGAAGCAAACTTTAGTATGGGAGGGTCATCGCCTACTGGATCGCCTCTTGCCTTTACCGATGCTAATAATATGATGTTCTTGCCAAGTCCATCATTTCAGTTACAGGGAAGTGATACCTTTGACTATGCTGAACATATAACTGGAGCATCAACATCGAACTTACCCAAGATGAGTCCATTGACTACGCCCCGGACGAAGCTACTTGAATCTCCACCCACAATCAAGAATACACAAAGTATCAATGGTGCAGGTGATAGTGGCAGTCTACTTCCTCCACCAAGGTTTCCTATGGAGTTGATCCACTCAAGTCGGCATGATAGTTCTGGTCAACTTTCACCTCGCAAGCCATCGTCTTCACCACAAACTCAACACTTGAGCCCAGGACAGACAATCTATAATGTTGCTTCCAAGTCAGTTGGCTCGCCTGAAACACCATATTATGATCAGCAGCCAATGCAATGGAGACCAGGTGCATCTCATTCAACTCCCAAGAATGCTAGTGATGAAGAAGAGGCACCAGTAAGTTTCTCTCCCCCTCGAGGCAATATTCCCAAGTCTAGTCGGCATAAGACTACCATTGCTGTCAGTACGTCACATGAAGACAAGGAGGAGAGTCTCAATGATGGTAAACATACAACCACCCCATCAACGAATAGAATGTTAGGCGGACCAATTACGCCTTCGCCGTCTCAAATCCGTACTGCCGTGAGTGACGAATCGTCAAGTCCAACACTGGCAGCACCGACGGTACATCATCCACCACCTCAAGCTCATCATGTACCTCCTTCTGGTCCTTGGAATCAGGCACCCTTGCCTCCGTATGTACCATCGCAGCAATTTGCTCGTGGCGGTGGTCCTTGGGGTCAGAATCTTCCGCCTGCACTTCCATCAAGCGGCAGGCCATCTTACTACTCACCTTACTACCACCAAGCTCATCAGAGTCAAGCAGTTCCAGATCGTGCAACAAGTGGTACCGATCAAGTTCAGGAGAATGCTAGTGAACAAGCATATTGGCGTAAGCATCACACTCTCTTACATCAGTTCTTAATGCAATTTGGACATTGCAATGTACCCGAAGGATATGGCAAGGGTACACACTATGAAAAGTTACATCAATGGTGTGCAGATCAACGTACCGAGTATCAGAAGATGTGCCGTCGTGATAGTAGTAGCAGGCCAAGTACCATGACACCTAATAGGGTTAGAATCTTGACAAGCATGGGATTTGTTTGGGGCTCTTATTCGAATAATAATGCCTTCCGTGGATCAATCTCGAATAATGTTTCGTATTCAAGTTGGGATAAATGGATTGAGGTTCTGAAAGAGTACAAAGACAAGCACGGTGATGTCGACGTTCCACTGAAGTATTCAGGTAATCAATCACTTGGTATGTTCGTAAATCGTCAACGTTCTGAGTATCGCAAGTATCAAGCTGGTAAATCAACATCGATGACACCAGAGCGTATCAAGGATTTGAATGAACTTGGCTTTACATGGACAGCACGTGATGCTCAGACTTCGTGGGACAATCGATATGCCGAGCTCAGAGAGTTCCATAATGTGAATGGACATGCCAATGTACCCAAAATCTATACTAAGAACCCTAGCTTAGGATATTGGGTAAATGAACAGAGGTTTCAGTATCGCAGGATGTCAAAGAAGAAGAGCACCTATATGACGGCTGAAAAGATTCGTTTATTGAATAAGATTAACTTCAAGTGGTCACTCCGTGAATCCAATGGCTCTTGGGACAATTGGATTAAGGAACTACGTGATTACAAGTCTCAACATGGAGATGTTGATGTTCCCCTCAAGTACAAACATAATCCAGCTCTTGGTGCCTTTGTGAATAGGCAACGTACGGAGTGGCGTAAGCTTCAAAAGGGAGTTCAAACGAGTTTATCTCCGGAGAGGATTGCTAGCTTGGATGAGTTAAGCTTCAAATGGACAATTCGTGTTAGTAGAACACCGTGGGAAACAAGGTTGAATGAGTTGAAGAAGTTTAAAGAGATTCACGGGCATTGCAATGTTCCATCGACCTATCCAAAGAACCAACCTTTGGCTTACTGGGTCTTCAAGCAGCGTGGGCAATATCGTATCTTCCAAAAGAGAGATTATGTTGTGCCAGGAGAAAAGAAGCAAGTCTGTCATATGACTCTTCAGAGGATTCGTGCTTTGGATGAGCTTGGATTCGAATGGTCTCCTCCTAGAAGACTCAAGTAATTGTGTTGAGAATTTTATTAAGGGGGCTTTGTATGTAGTGAGATATATATGTTGGGAGTTCATAGCATGACTAGTGATGACATTATAAAGATAACAAACAAAAACAGCAATATAGATCTAGTTTACAAACATTTATCTTTAGGCGTATGTATGGTTATCCGACATCCACCTAAGTCTACATCTTCTTCTCTTAATATATTTGTATATACAATACAAACGAATTAACATACATCCTACACATTCAAACTAAAAACTTCCTTGTAATGTATCATCAACCTCCACAACCAAAAGCAGATGTAGATGCCACTGGGGCATCTTGAAAAGTAAAGCCATCATCCATAGCACGTAACCAAGGATGCTTCAATACTGCCTCTATCGATAGACGATCGCTTGGATTGGGATTTAACATGGCAACAATCAAGTCTCGACCGGGGGCTGTAATTTCACTCGGGAAGAACCAATGTGGACCAAGCATCTCCTCCTCATCAAACTCGTCATACACTGGATCTAAAGTAGACTCTACCACAGCTCGTCGATTTTGTTTGCCTGGCACAGGTGTTAGTATTTGTCGAGCTTCATTGTACCACTTTTGAAATGCCTGGTATCGTGGACATCGCAATAAGTCTTCACCAAAGGGCAATGAGCGGAATAACATGGCATACAGTATCACTCCTGCAGACCATACATCTGCTTTGGTGCCATCATATCCAACACGAGCGGCATGTCTTGACTTTCGATCTTGAGGCGATTCTGCTCCTCCCTCAACGCCACCACCGCCCTCTGCTTTCCTGCCCTTGTCTGTCTGAGCTATAATCTCCGGTGCAACATAATGAGGCGATCCAACCACTGATGTCATTCGGCGTAAGTCAACAGTACCGCTCCCTCCAAATCCATCATCGACTAGATCATTAATGTCACCGGATTCATCAACACATACATTTGCCATACTGCCACATGTTAGCATCGATAATGCCGTGGCTCCAACACGGTTTAACAAAGGAGAAATGCCTCCAGATTTGGTCGAGGAGGCTGGAGATGTTGATTGTGGACTGAGAGGTAAACCACTTGATTGTTTCCGACTCGAGCTAGATCCATCCCATGGCAGCACACTATTACCATCCCATCGACTTGCCGAGTCGCCACGTGAAATATTATGAACAAGACTACTTGATGATGATGGGACGGGATATAGTTGAAACGCCGCGGATAGACCAAAGTCAGCAATTTTAAGTGTCTTTTCTTCCTCGATTATTGAATCGATTCCTTTGTTTGTATCCGTGGTAGCCGGCTTTGTGTGGATTAGGAGATTCTGGTTGTACAAGCGGAGAAGATAGTTTGAGTGTTAAAAAGTATGTGTAGGAAACAAAACAACACAATAAGTTAACTCACCTCTGGTTTAAGATCTCGATGCGCCACACCACAAGAGTGTATGAAGTTGATTCCACTTGCCAACTCACTAAAGAACTTTCTCATGGTAACCTCATGTAATTCATTAGCCCCATTTGCTCCACCACCACTTCCACTGCCATTGCCCCGTTCATTTTTTCGCTTTGAACTTGAATTACTACTAATCAAATCAAACAATTCACCTCCTCGAACTAGTTCTAATATCAATATCATTGTGGATTTGCTATCTTGTACCATTTCCAATACCTCATATAAATGCACAACATTAGTATGTCGACCGATACGCATCATATTACGTACTTCCTTGGTCGCCAATCGACGTTGTTTTAACCAACGAAGATACTTGGGTGGTATGGCCGGCACGGCGATGTATGCCGACAACGCTGGACAGTACACTGTCGACCCCGACCGACGAGATGCCAATGGATCATTCTTATCACTACTACTACCCTTGTATGATAATTGAGAAATATTAGATGGAGATCGAGCATTCATTCCCCTAGTACCACCACCACTGCTACTCTTCCTACTACCACCATATCCAGCATTCAATCTCAACAACACCTCCATCATAGCCTCAAATTCTTGATCAGTGGCAGCAAATGGTGGATGACCCCATATCTCTACACACTTTGGTAATGGCAATTCTCGCAATGTCTTGGTCTGTGGATCAACGTAGGTTGCAACTAAACTTAATCGTAATCCACGTTCGGGCGATCCCCTATCAACACCACCACCACTCCCAACTAAACTCTGTTGTCTCTTTAATGACGATTCCTCACTAGCATCATCAACCCCGCCACCACCACGGGATGATGATCGACTAATTCCAGTACTCTTTCGTAACAAACTACGCAAATTACGACTATTGGGATTAACTAACCACCAAACATGTTCCTCTTTTAATATAAATGATCCATCGACTGGATTGACAGTTGGTAATTTCCCTTCGCGGACTATAACTGCCTTGTGCAATGTATCTGGATCTAATAAACGAAATCCAACTGGGTTTAAGATTTTAATTGCGACTGTTTCGGACATATCCTCGATTAAGTGTGTTTGTTGCTGCTGCTGCTGCATATTTATATTATTGCCACCGCTGCCAATGTGTTTAACGGGTGATTCTGTAAAGGAATTTGATCGTTGAACACTATTGTCGATTGTAGTAGCTGCTTGGGGTGCATTCCTTGACAACGCCTTAGCCTCTCGTTTACTCCGATTGGGTGCATCGGCATCATCAACAACAACACCCCCCTGATCATGATCCATACTTGAAAATGCCGCGGGAACTTCAATACTTGACATGTCTACTGCTTTATACCGTTCTTTACCCGTTGCTGTTCCCGTTTCTTCTAAACTATTCGGTGGTGTTTGCATAGTCATATTTGCTGAGATTGAATTTGCACCAAGTGGAAATGACCGATCATCAACAATATTTTCATTATTACCACATCCACCAAATAGAAATGTCGTACATCCACCTTTGTCATCATTTAATCTATTATTGTTCATACCTCGTATTGTTTGGGCATTGCCGCCAGTTGGTGGTAAACTACTGCGACTACTTCCCACGGAACCTCCTTGTTGCTGCGCTCTATTATAATGTGGATTAACAGCTCTATAAACATCAGCGAACAAACCCGTACCAGTCTCGGCAGTATCATGCGGTCCCGCCGCGGCACCTCCCGAACGTGTTCGTCGTACACTTGATAAGGATGATGATGTCATTGACATTGCCAATGGTGCACCATGAGTTGGTATTGCTGTTGGTGCACCATGAGTAGGAGCAACGTCAAAACCACCAGAATTTGGATAAAATGCACCCCCACCTCGAATACGTATCGGTGGGTATTCATTCACAGGTCGTAATCGCTTACCCTCATAGACAACACCGGCCACACCGCCTCCTAAATAATTACCAACTTCATAGGTTGGTAATTGTGAATCAGTGCATGTTATTACCTGTCCATCGTATGATTCAACACGTCGTGTAAAGTTATCATCTGATATGAATTGAAATGGTTTTTGTGCTTGTTTTTGTGTGTTATTGTAATTTGATATTCTTGGACTTGTTGTTTGTGGCGATGCTGGCCCAAGTGTTTGTATAGTATCTACACTTTTGACACTGTTTAATTGTGTTTGTGTGGGTGTTTTCCTATCACTTCTACTGCCATTGATAGTTTCTTTATTATTTTTGTTACTTGTATCAATCTTTAATTTGTTCATTGAATAACGAGGTGGGGTACCGCTATTATTCTTATTCGTCGACATTCCAGCATTTAATAACTGTGTAGGATCAGCATCATTATTACCAGAACTTGAACCGTCTGTACCTATTTCAATTTCCAATCCAGCCGTTCCACCTCCACTACTATTACTCTTTTTATGTCCTTTATTTACTGACATTCGTTTCTTTAAACTACTAAACATCTTCTTCTTACCTTTATTACTACCTGGTGTACTTGTTAATGGCGTTTTAGGTGTTCCCAAATCTGGTGACGATGAAGATTTCTTCATATTAATATTCTTAGTTGGAGTTGACTGCATATTCTCATATTGCAAGTTAGGTGATGCAGCTCGAGACGATGGTTTTTTAACCCTCATTGGTGATGGTGATAATGAGCGTAGATTTGCTACTACCGATGGCATCTTTTAATATTCTTTATATCTTTGAATAAGTATATAATCTGTATTTTTTATTTTCAGTAGACTGTCTATCTATTATATATCAATAGATTTTGTGCCTATCTTGTGCACCTTTTTTTGTGAGTATCTTTGCAACTATCAATTATCCCAATGTCAATGTTAGTATTTTAGTAGTTTGCAAGGTTCATTAAATATATATAATATCGTCGATAACAATATGCCGTTTAGTCTAATCCAATCTCTAAAATAGTTTATTGAAATGTGATCCCGTTGGCCTTGAATAAAAACTATTGTGCCTGTTGGTGATATAGGCGATATGTAGGCAGTCTATTGCAATATCTCTCTATACGATGATACTACCAATTTTCTTTATATGAGCAAATAATATCGTGCAAGCAAATTGTTCTATCTGCAAGCAAACTCTTCTCTGCTGCCTGTTCTTCTATTTCTCAGATGTTCTATTTTTGAAGGGTTTTGATACAGATTGATACTACTTAACTAATTTCTTTTTGATATCGTATATAAACTGGCTATCAATAATCACCGTGTCAATAATAATAACATGACCGCGCACGACGTCGTTCGATAGACTATATACAGCTGCCACTCAGCTTTCCTTGTCTACTATTATATATCGTTTACAATGGCGCATCGGATTTGCTCACGAGAAAGATTCGCAAAAGTTAGATGTGATCATTTGGAGGAGGGGCAGAGCACAGATTAATTGATGATATCAACGCGCGACGAGATATAAAGGTAGTGGCAAGAATATGTACTAAAATGTATAGCAGTTGCAGCTTGATTGATTTAGAGATTTTTCAATTGGTAGTGTTTTAGTGACAGATAAGAGAAGTAGTTGTAAGCTGGAAGATCCGCTAGTTTACATCCCGAAAATTCATTATGGGATATATCGGGATGATTTAATGATAAATGTTACTTCCCGGGATGGTTATCGGGATATCGGGATTTTTCGGGATCCCTTTAATTCAGTATCTTAGTAAAATTATCATCCCGAAATGAATTATCGGGATATATCGGGATGATTTAACGGTAAATATTACTAACGGGATGATTATCGGGATACCGGGATATTTTCGGGATGAATTAGCGAGAACCTAAACAACTAGCGGATCTCCCTGGAGAAGATAGAGGGTATATTATGTAGAGGGTGTTATCGATTGGTCAAAGAGAGATTCTAGAAATGCCTATACGGAGGATATCAACAATAGTATCAGTATGTGCTGTTGCTTATTGTATACTAATTATTGCAATGAGTAGTATATCATATGCTTTTACTCCTTCGATATCACATATCTCAAAACAAAATTATTACAATCATCAATATCATTCTACAACTGCAATACAGTTAGGTATAGAAGATATAATATTCAATGCACAAAATATAGGTTCATCACTTGCCAACTCGGTAATACCTTCCTCAGCAAACACAGCAGCAACAACCACAACAACGACAAATATAGAATCAATAAAGTCATTAGCAATACTCTACACTGCTGGATTATGGACTTCCTTCTCACCCTGTTCGTTGGGATTACTACCCATTACTGTTAGTTACATTACTAATGCAGCTAATGAACGACAGGATAAGAATACAGTATTACCAACTGTTGCTTTTGCTACCGGGTTAGCATTAGTGTTTACAGCACTGGGTGTTAGTGCTAGCGCACTAGGGGGTGTATTCGGTAGCAGTAATGGAAGTGGTACCGGTGATCCAATCACATCATTATTACTAGCTGCAGTATCTTCATTAGTTAGTGTTGTTATGGGACTGCAACTATTAGAGCTAATACGCATACCATTGCCTAGTTTAGATGGCAAGTGGCGTAATACTGCCACTTCTGCATTTGAAAGCAAGGATAGTAAAAGCAAAAGTCTATTCGATGAGGATGGTGGATTAGTTCTTGACAATTTACAAAGCAACCAGAATGATTCTGATAACGACAATACAACCAACGAAGAAGGAGGTTCAGATGAAATAGCTTCACTCATAAGAACATGTCTCCTCGGTGGAACATCGGCATTAGTTGCAAGCCCATGTGCAACTCCAGTCTTGGCTAGTCTGTTAGCCTATCTTGCAACTGCTTCTTCGAATGTATCATCATCAGGAGACTTAATAAAAGGTGCAAGTTGGATGCTGTCGTATACAGTAGGGTATAGCACACCATTATTGATTGTCGGGGCTACAGGTGGTCAAGCCTTGGTTAATTTACAAAAGGGTAGAAGTAGCGATGATAGTGATGAAGGAGGTTTCAATATTGGTGCCTTATTAGGGCAATGGGTGACTCCATTGACAGGGGGTGTCTTAATTGCTTTTGGTATGAATGGATTTCTAGTTGCTTTGTTGGGTGATCCAAGTTTATCAGCCCTGGCGCCAATAATAGAATAACTTTATCAAGCACAATCTACTGATACATATGGTACCATCAAACTTAGTTGCTTTATATTTGTTTATTTATATTTGTACAAACAACTTTCCCGGCATAAAGAATTCAGAAGAAGTGCAGTACTTTTGTCAAGTAATCAGAGTGTATACAATATCTTGCAATACTCGTAAATTACCGTCATTCAAGCCTTCTATCGTCCCTTTTGAACTTTGCTTTATTCTATTGCCAATCTTTCTATACAGATGTATCTATTCCTTAGTAGACATTGCTTTAACCTCCTTTAAAATATCATCAATAGGCACTCTTTGCTTAGCATTCTCTTGGAAGGCTGCCTTTGGATTGCCTTCTTTATCAAATAGAATCCATCCCCCTTGAAGAAAGCCTTCCCCTTTTGTATTGTATGATTTTACCCCATCCTCTTTAATACGTTTCATAGAATCGCGAATCAACTTGATGTATGCTAATGGATTGAAACCTAATGAAAGCTTGCCCGAGCCTAACGCATTATAGAACACAAGTGCTTGATCTTTATACGTAGGATGAGGAAAGTACTCTGTTGCAAATTCATTCAACCCCTCATCGTCAACACCAGTCTCCTTCACAATAGAATAGAGGTTGAAGCCTTTCAAATCATCCAGTTTTGATTGAATGATTCTGGCATCACCCCTAACTAGCGGTCACCCAGGCCTTCTGACTACAAATACTAAGCTGCCAACTGTGCCAGACTTGCTCAGTAATTCTTTACCAGTACATACATCGGTCTCCTCAACTAATGGATCTTTTGCAAATTTAAGTGAAACAAGTGTTGCCTCATTTAATGCCGCTATCTTCATTGTTTTGGGAAGAAGCGCCATCCTCCTATCACCTCTTCTCTCCTTATTAATTGAGCAACCTATATCACTCCTCTTCTACCCGTATTTATGAATTTATGAATATATATTGGAACGATGAAGAGCAAGTAGGAGTTCGTCATCGTCATTTTTTCTTCCAAAAAGATACCCTCCCCCCCATCTCTCCTTGCTCCATCTCCACTTCGCTCTAATAGTTGTCGGCTCCATCTTATTCCTCTGCTCTTGTATGGTAGATGATCTACTCTTTCTAGAAGATGATATCACTTTTACTCTATGTCGTAGTTTTGATGGCGATAAGTATTCTAGCATCCGATGCTTTTCAGAATATCTTTTACATAACACAAAAAGTTGCAAATCCTTCTTCTTCTTCACTACCCATGGCAACTTGGTCAAATGGCCAAGCTATTCAAGAATACAAGGATTTTCTAGCCACAGGTATTTCCTTCGTTTGTTTTTACTTTGTTTCGGTAGTACTGATAAGAACATATGATATGAACACATGAACATAAAATGAATATAAGATATGAACATATGATTTATAATATGATGATAGGATATGTACATATTATGATATGAACATATGATATAAATAATTGTTTCTAACACTATTCATATGGCATGCCATCTTTCATACATAGGTAAACAAGATTTGCAAAAAGAAGATGATGGACCTTCAGTCATAGTACAATCGATAGATAATATTAGTCCACTAACAGATGCAATAAATGGTTTAGGAACCGGCGATGATATAATTTTAACACCAAATGCTACACTTCCTGAGGAACTTGGAGGAAGAACGACATATCCAATCTATATAACATTGCAGCCATTCGAATTGAAAGACTTTATACAAAATCTAGATGAAGAATGGAAGAGTAGAGCAAATGACTTGGTTTTCTTTTCTGGAACTAAGAAATGTGGTGTAGTAGAGCCAATATTAAGAGAGTTCGGAATGTGTCGAGATTCAATGACACAAGTTACTGTCGGATTCTCATTACCACCTCCTGGCCAAGGATTAGGAGGAGTGACGCGCAAGCCTGAAGACATGGCTTGCAACATTGGTGAAGATGCAAATGGAGAAGAGAAATGGGCAGGTGAATCGCAAGCTTGCGGAAAGTGGAATGGAGCTGTAGCAAGTCGGTTAGATGCCAATGGTATCAGATGTAAAACAGTCTTTTATCGTGAATGGAGACGAGCGATGTGGGAACGAGCATTGTATGATGCGGTATGGAACATTGTTGGAGCAGTAAGAGATGAACCAACCGATCATGCTGATGTGGCATACTATTATGAAGAGGAGGCAAGCGACATGGTTTGGGAGCTGGCAAACAATCTTCGTGGAGGATTAGCAGTTACGCTCATATACGGATTTGAAGATAGACTATTCTCATTTGCAGAACAGAGAGGGAAAGATGACCCATGTGAGCTTATAGATGAAATGTTCGACTATATGCAAAACTGTTTTCCTGGAAAGAATTTCATTCTACTTGAGTATTGCAACTATGCCAAGAAGGAAAAGGGTTTATTGCAAAACGTTGAAGTACCATCGGTACCCACTGAAATGACAGAGCTTCCTTCGCTTGTCAAGAGAGGTAATTTGAGAGCTGACGGTACCATATGAGATATGGGGAGCATGAGCATTCGAGTCTTGACTTAGTCGAGTCTGCTAGCTACTTGGTAGTATGAACTATTGTTGATAACCTAACAACTTATCCTCGCGAGTCTTCGAGTATCAATTCTTGTTGCATGCCGAGATGGTGGATTATATTGTTAGTGCTTGACCCCTTAGCTCAGTGCCTCAGAGCGCTCCACTAGTGCGCATACTTGATTGATAACTCCATCTCCATTCTATAAGCAATCCTTCCAAAGATACCAACGAATAAAAATAGATACCTCCCCCGGACCCCCTCACAGAGTTTTCTTTCATGAAAACTGACAACACGTATGGCCAACTCACTACTGCAACAAATCTTCCTTGACGCTGACGGAACCACATCAACTCTCATGAGCATTGAGTTGTATTCATAAATCAGATAAACTGATAATAGACCAACTCATATTAATCAACAACAAACTCAAAAACATATCATGTGTGCACCAACAAGCACAAAGGCAAGCGATGTACCAAAGCTTGCAAAGCTAACCTCCATGACCTCTGTCGGTGATGCATCATCATCCTCATCATCCATCCTAGCCAATAATGCATACAACGAAGATACTCGTCCATCCAAAGACGAGACTAGTCACATCAAGGCAGTAACATCTACACACTCCAATCATAATCGTAACACAAACTACGATATGCTTTGGTTCCTTGGACCTGCACTCATCTGTCATCTACTTGGAACACCCATATATGCCATCTACGCTATTGGTATTGCACGTATCATATCAACACGATTAACATTAACACTTCACTACCTCTTCTTCGATAAAGACAACTATCTCAATAAGTTACCACAGAAACAATTAGAACGGGAAGGATCAGATTACCTCGTCGGTACATTACTGCACATGTATGCACAAATTCCATTGCAGGTTATATTCCCTGCTATGTTCTTCTCGGATGCTAGTGTTATTGGTGTAAGTGCATTTCGTGCATTCGTGGCGCATGTTCTCTTGGTCGAGCCATTATATTATGCGGCACATCGGTGGTTACACATTCCCGAGAATATGAAGAAGATGCACGGGTTTCATCATTTGTCAATTAGCACCTTGCCTAGTACGAGTTTGGTACAAAACTTTGATGAACACTTTGTATACATTGCCGTTTTTGGACCTGCCTTCATGGCTCCCTTCTTATTGTTTTGGGAGATGCATTGGACGATTATCGGAGCATACCTCGTCTTATTTGATTTGATCAACGCATACGGACATATGAACATCAAGTATCGTCATCCAATCTTTACATCCAAGTATTCACCCTTCCAATACTTATTCTACACACCTGAATTTCATTTAGGTCATCATGCCTTCTTCCGTGCCAACTATGCATTGTTTATGCCAATTTGGGATCATATGTTTGGTACCTGGAGGTCATACAAGAAGACTGACTCGGATCGTTTATTACCCCAGAAGCAACAAGACTTTGTCTTCATTGGGCATAATGCTGGATTGGCACACTTCTTGACTTGTCCCGAGTGGGATATCTATGCTGCGTATGGTCCATTCCGTACCTTCAAGTATTTGCCTTACATGGTTGAGTTTATGTTTTGCAATATGGTTGGGTTTGCATGTCGTATGGTCATGTCAGCGTACACATGCTCGAGATATATGATCAATGATCAGCTCATTGGACGTGTCATTTGTATCTGCCGTACACCCATTGATTACATCAACCCTAAGCGTTATGCAGCGGTCAATAAGGATATTGTGAAGCTCATCAGGGAACAGCATAAGGCATATGGTACAAAGTGCTTCGGACTGGGAAATTTGAATAAAATGAAGCAAGTGAATGATGGAGGGCAGCTTATTTCCGATATGGTCAAGGCCGACTCTTACCTCAAGGACAAGGATGTACACGTTTGGACAGGTGATACCATGACGGCTGCATCAGTTTACCATCAACTGATTGACTTGCCAGACTTTGATAAGATTGAATCCATCTTCTTCGTGGGTGCCAATGGTAAGATTGGTAATGCCGTTTGCAAACAGCTACTTGCAAACTATCCCAAGTTGAAGATTGAGATCTACTCACTGTCACATACGATAGAGAATCCCAATGTGACTTATACATCAGACTTGGCCAATCTGTTGAACCACAAGGTGGCAGTATTAGGAAAGCAACTTTCCCTTAGAAAGTATGCCAAGGCATTGGCACCCGCACGTGGAGCATCATCCAAGAAGTCAGAGGCTACGCCATACAAGTGTAGATTGATCCTTGATTATACCGTGCCTTATATCCCCATTGACTTGACAGGTTTTCAAAATATTGACCATCATCAGATTGCCGTACTAGAAACTTCACCCACTACATCCAACTTCCTTAAGGGACACTTTGATATTGGATTTGGTTTGGAGCAACATCAGATCTACCCTTGCCATGCCGGATGTATTATCAACACTGTATATGAGCGTAAAACAGATGAGGTTGGTGAAATTTGTGTCAATGATATGATGACAATGTGGAAGCGTGGTATTGAGCTTGGATTGAAGAATAGGCCCCTTCCCATTAAAGGTCCAGTGAAGGGAAAGCTTCTAGATCATTATGTCAAGTAAAATTGATATTTTGTGTGTAAAGCTTATGTACATTAGAGAGTTCAAATAAACTTAAAGCTAGATACGAATAGAAACAAAACCACAACCGACTTTCTTCATAAATCAAAAGCGTCAATGCTACTACAGTTGACCAATGAATGACACATATTTATACTTTAACTACATTACACCTCAAACAATTCCTTGTTCTTGAACGATCTTCCACTAGCAGCAGCATCTTTGTGAGATTGATACTTCAAGGCTGTTTTGTTTGAAACTTCCAAACACTTCTTCCACCTTGCACCGACCTCTGTACATCTCTTCCTATCACAACTCTTCAACCACAATGCAACACGATCTTGTCCCTTTCGGATAGAAACTACACAACCACATACCTCAGGGAATCAGAAGTTAATTCCACACAATGGTCATGATCATATCCAAGAAGAGAGGGAGGTAGGGTAGGTTAGTATTTGTTAGTGAAAGTGCAAAACCATATCATATGCACAATTCAGTACACAACCACATACTTCATCTCCTGTTGCATCCATAGTCTCCCCTATTACGGCAAGTACAGTATATAACCACCATTCGTCACCCTTGCCCATCTTTGCATCTTGCTTTGGAAGTGTTAGGACAAACTTTCCACCTTCTTTATTAGCTGGATCTTCCCACATTGGTTGTACTCCCTCCTTGAATAGATGATAATTACTATTTAGTGCAAGGCCACTTGATGGCTTTATATTATTAAACACTGACCAGAATTCCTCTGCGGTTTGAAATGTCCCAAGATTCTTCAACTGGTCGTCTAATGTGTGTGTGATGACAACATGGTAATCAGGTATATACATTAGACAGAGACAATTGATAAATAATAAATTAGATGTGTAGAATAATGCACATCATAGCATCAATATAAATATATCATTTCTACTTACGCCAATCTGTTCCAGCTGGTGCAAGTCTAGGATTATCATACCACAGCGTCCATCTGTTATGTAGTTTAGTGGAAGTGGAAGGTATATCGTTTGCAGCAGTCATCTTGTATAGTTTACTCTTCTTACTTAATTTTTTTGGTGTTATTGTTAATGATGTTTGGGTATCTTAATAGTAAACTATAATGAAATAATTATCCGGTAAGAAGAAGTATATACAATACTTTAAAATGAAGTAGTTGTTAATATGCCGCTGCTGATCCACTGATTTGAATGTTGCTTTGGTAGCACTTACTTGAGCAGTTCCTGCTGATAATGTGTGGAGAGTTTTATTCTTGAGCTAAACGGTTAGGATATGATTCAGTAAACCCCCCCTACGAGCTGTACTTGCAAAATGAAAACGGCATCGGTATGTTGCCTAATGGGCCTTCCAGCTAGTGGTAAATCGACATTTGCTAACAGTCTTCTCGACATACACAAAGAGAAACATACCACAACAAATAAAAATGATACACCAATCACTTCACTATTTGATAAGATTATCGTCATTGATTATGATTATATAACTCAAGAACTGTATTTAAACAATAATGAAACTAATACCGGTAGTAATATAAGTGATGAAGATGGTATACACAATAGCTCATTTGATAATATCGATTTAGAATCATGGAGAAAAACTCGCGTTACGGCATTGGCAAATCTCAAAGATATACTAACTTTACACTTTGCAGAGGATACTGCAGACTCTTCTATACTGATTGTCATGGATGATAACTTTCATTTACGCTCAATGAGGAGAGAGGTATATCGAACATGCCAAGAGATACTTGCAATTCATACACAAGCAATAATTGGATTCTCAACAATATATTTCCAAACTCCATTGGAAGTTTGCATTGAAAGAAACAATACAAGAAATGGTAAAGCATGCATACCAATAGATGTGATAAGACGCATGGATGCAACAATAGAACCACCAGATGCATCTAAACCATATGCTTCCTTTGAACGCTTTAGTATTTCAATTGACAACAAAGCAAATGATGCCGACGATAATATACACACCGATGATATTTACACATGCATCAAGCAATCACTTCTATCTCCTATACTTCCAAAGAATGGACTCTCGTCAGAAGAAGTTGCAAAGATAGAAGAGCAGCGGATATTGCAACAAGAAGCAACTCGTAAATGTCACATACAACAAATCGATCAGCTATTGAGAAAGCTTGTTGGAGCGGTTGGGAGAATAGAGAAGAAGAAAAGCAGGGAAGCAAATGAAATAAGAAAGTCCATAATGGATAGAATGCGAAAGCATAATGGTGATGAGATAGCTGATAATAGAGATCATATTGTTGAGCATTTTACAAGCTCATTGATTGGTATCGAGAAGAGCAATTTGGATAGTCCCCTCGTCAAGTCTATCAATGACACATATCAACAGTTTCAAGGATCAATTTAGTCATGAAACTTCCCACTAGTCGTATAATGAGTTATCCCCATTTACCTGACAGCATTAGTACTTAGAGAAAAGGAAGTTTGTTCAGCTGTATTGGAAGCCCATCATTGCATGCATAGATATACTGATTATATGCATTCCCTCCTTTTAAATATAACTCTTGAACTTGCTTCTTGAGTTCCTGTTGGCTCGGACCTTTACTACCACCAAATAAGCCTGACTTAGCCTGATCCTCGCCTGATCCAAGTCGAGCCGCTTTGTTTAATCCTTGTACTACTTCACGGAGTGTTTCGACTTCTGCTCTCAACGCTTTGGTCTTTGTTGAGATACTGTTATCACTGAACTGTGATGCCAATAGATCCATAGCCGTTAATACTTTAGCATCAGAAAAGTCTCCAGCTTGAGCAGCTCGTGCTGCAACTCCACCATCTGCTAAAGCTCTCTGTATTGTTATATTGTATAATAGGGGTTAGAACATAAGATGTGAGTATTTTTGTTTATATGAATTTATAGATTTTTAGATAATACATATGAAGATTAAATAGCAATATTATACTCACATCTGCTTTAGTTTTCTTGGGAGGCTCTCGCGTTGCAATCTCTAATGATTTCCAATCACCCTTTGATACAGCACCGTACAATTGAGACTTGTCTGTGTATGATGAAGGTAAAGGTTTGAAGTTAATTGTAAGACAAGAAATATTTTGCGCACATCTCATGCACACCTTTCATATACTTACAAAACTTTCCTCCTTCAATGATTCTAGGAGCATATTTCTCATATGCCGGTTCTAATGTTGCTCTTCCTCTGGCATAGGCTGGCTGGATTGGGTTGACAAGCACAGTAGTTGCAATTGCAGCAGTGGAGAGGAAGTCACCTCGAGTAGTTTGTGCTGACTCGGCTTCTATCTGTGTGCGACAAGAAGAGCTGCCGTTGGTGGTGAATGCTAAAGCCAACGGAGCAATAGCTATTCCAACAATGAGTATATTATTGACGAACATCTTCTTTGATTGATTATTAGGCTCTTACTTCTTACTACTCACTACGTTCTATCGCCAGTTTTCCTCCTCTCCACTCTCCTCTCTTAAGGTACTACTCACTCTCATCGATTGGCTCTAGCAACCTTGACTTATCTTCCTCTTACTACCAACCACAAGATGTCTACACAACTCATATTGTCCATAATATTTACATTATTATGTACTACTTCATATGCATTTGCGCCTGTACATTTTTCTAGCTGTAATCAAAGATCGAAGATCATTAATACACATCATACATCACATAATACAATATCATTATTAGCCAGTACAACTAATGATAATGAAGAAGAAGTAGTAGACAAAGAAGATAATGTTGATCAAAAGAAGGAAATCTATCAAAAGATATTCTGGGCAAAGCAAAAAGCCTTAGCCGCAGAAATGTCGTCAAAGGAGGGAGATATTGTAAAACAAGAGAATAGAGATAACTTTGCAAAGAGACGATTGGCATTAACATCGGATACACTTTACTTTTCAATATTAATTGCATCTGTATTATGGATTATATATTCGAATCCATTTGTTACATTATCATATCTTTTCGGAGCATTAAGTGGTACGGCATACTCATATGGGTTAGGAAAGTATGTCGAGAGTATTGGTGGGTCAATAGATGATGTAGAAATTGAAGGCGCAGGTGTGGGACAGGCTAGATTTGCCTTCCTTATTCTATTATTTGTTGTTGTTGGGAAGTTTAGATCACAAGGATTACTTGAAATACCATCAATTATGGGATTCTTTACCTATCAATTAGCATCTCTAAATCAGGGGCTGAGGGAAATTGATGATTAATGACTCTATAGAGAAGTGGTATAGGTAGATGGCTTATTACTCTGCTTTAGATGTAACTTAGTTTTCAATTACATCTGAGGCCATTCTGGCTACATTCTTATTACTTATTGGGTATCATACCAGTTGCATTACAAAATTACAAAACAAGGAAACTAATTCGTAATGATTCAATGAAAAACAATATGTGTTACTCTTCTATGGAGACTTGACAAGACCTATCGACAACCTCGCCGACTTTCTTCTAGATTCACCGTTGAATCCAAATAATGCAAATATCAAATAGATAGTTGAGCAAGTCATCAAACCTCTGCTGACTATACCAAGAACGACGAATGCTGATTGGATTTGTATGCTCTTAGGATCCGATCCGTCTTGCAAAATATCAACAATGTCAACAAGTGACTTGTTGGTGTTCATCAACAGGTCAAGTGCGCCTGGAAGATGGCGTTTCGTGATTGATAATGATAATGAGAGCGGAGATAGTAACATTTGTTAGTATACGTCGTGGTTTGAAGGCAGTCAAAAAGGCACAAGATAAAGAAAAGAAGCACAAACGCGGACTTTCCTGAGAAGCCCATGATATGTGACTTATGAAACCAGTTATCTAACGTGCCTGTTGGAATCACTCCTGGTATTCCTACATTGAGTTCTACAGTAATCAACAATACTTGGAAGCTGAACAAATACCAACGAACTGTCCATAATATGGGGTTGTTGTAAATGTGATAAATCGTTTGCATCTTCCCAGCAAACATTGTGAATAGTCGTGATACTAAACTTGCAACTGAAAAGCATATTGTGGCGATCCTGAGTATATCAAACAAGAGAGGAAGAAAACTACGTGGATATCTCGACTTTGTTGATACTGGAGAAGTCGGTGTCTGTCTCTTTTTGAGCAAACCCGTCTCGGCCCTGTTTCTTGGGGATATAATATCAGGAGTTGACTTGACTGAACAAACTTGTATACCATCTGCTTCTGTTGCTTCTGTGCTATGCAAAGACGACTCTGTAGTACTTCTTGTACTCTGACTTCCTCCTCTGAGTCTTGAAGTTGTAATTGATGGTACTTGTCTGCTATTATTCTTTGGACTGTGTTGAGCCAACTGATCATATCGTGTTATACTACGTGATGAGCTAGAAGACGCTGGTCTCACGCTTGGAGCCTGACTATCGTTATATTGTTTGAACCTTGCAAGTAAATCTCTCCTTGATGTATTAGTCTTGATTATTGAGAGCTTGGACGATGTTGAGCCTACAGCTTTTGGTTGTTGCTTTTCAGCCGTCTTGGGGATTGACATTGGCGAATGTTTTGTGTGCCTAAGTGTTCCAGTATTCTTCCTTCGATTGTCTACAGCTTTATCTCCTCGCTTTGTGGGTATAGTTGTCGCTCTCTTGACTTGAACATCTTGATTTGTTGACTGAACTGTCTCTGCAGTTTTCGTTTGACTTGGAGGGTCAACAACAACTGGTGGCGGGGGTGGAGGTGGATCATTTGCGGTTAACAGTTGACATGAATTGTCTTTATTCGGCTCGTTCTCATCTGGCTTTGGCTCTGTGATAGTTGTATCTTTATTCGCCTCGAGCGAAGTAGTAGTCTCATTGATTGATGAGGTTGGATTTGCCTTAGTTGTGGCTGTAGTCTCATCAACCTCCTCTGTATCAATAACCTTTGGCTGGGTATTATCGTCTTTATTAATGTCTAATTCTTCTGCCTCTGTTGCACAGGGTAAATGATGAGATACATCTGAGAGCACATCACTATCGCTAGATGGAGGTGCACACTTGACTGAAAGACATGGAGATGAGTGTGACCTGACGACGACAGTACTACGAGAGGAGGAAGATTCTATGCTCTCATTAACCTCTAATTTATCATCGTCGTCTTCATTTTTCTCAGAGTTGTCTTCTTGGGAATTGTCATTAGAAGTCTCTGACGACTTGATAGTACTAGATTTTAATTCATCGTCGTCGTCGTCGTCATTAGTTTCTAAAGTAGCAATGTCAGCCAAGTAAGAGGAATCCATGATAGATGTTAGAGTATTTATCTCAAGATAAATAACAAACTAACATGAACATGAAAAAATCATAAAAGAATCTTTGAGCAAAAACTTCAAAAAAAATCGGATTGCGACTCAACACATGAACATGCTTAATTCCGCACTTTCATAACTATTCATATAATTATACCATACTTTAATTGGTATAGTACACTCCACTTCATTTAATGCATCTTGACTAACATTTCCGCTTAGGGGGGATAATATCATCGTACAAAAGGATACCCTTGGTGTATCCTTTTCCCTGCAATGGAGACTCAGCCTATTCTTCATATCTCCGTATTTTATACTTATGTTTCTCTACTCTAAATGTTGTCACATTATAGTAGGGTTTATTCACCATTTCAATTATTAAGATTTTAATACTACTTGTTAGCATATTATACACCACTTCCCCCCTGCGGTTATACCTATCTCGCTGCAAATACGTTTAGGCCATTTGCTTCTTAAGTCTTTCACAGGCTTCTACTACCACATCCCTTGGGGCAAATGCCGACAAACGTAGATATCCTTCACCTCCGGGTCCGAAGCCGGCTCCTGGAATAGTTACAACTTGTGCCTTTTCCAAAATTTCACTGAACGTATCCCAACTACTCTTGCCCTCGGGTAGCTTGACAAATACATATGGAGCATCACTTCCTCCATAGACACTGTAACCAATCTCTTCCATAGCTTCCTTGAGTAATTTGGCATTCTCCAAGTAGTAATCAATTAATGAATTAATCTCAGCCAAGCCCTCGTCATCTAAACAGGCCTTACCTCCTCCCTGGACAATGTTTGATGCACCATTGAATGCCGTTGTCATGACACGGTTGAAATCATCGCGTACCTTACTTCCATCTGAGAATTCTAATTCATCTGGAACAACAGTCCAGCCCAGTCTTACACCGGTGAATCCAGCATACTTTGAGAAGGAATTACACTCAATAGCAACTTCGCGAGCACCATCAATCTCAAAGATACTCTTAGGTACACCCTCAGTTCGGATGAAGGGAGCATACGCGGCATCGAATACAAGAATACTACCACGCTCCTTGCATACCTTAACAAGCTTTTCTAATTGTTCCTTTGTTGCGGCAGCACCAGTTGGGTTGTTTGGACTGCAAAAGTATACAATATCAGCACGGGGCATATTGTCAATATCTGGGAAGAAGTCATTCTCAGCAGTACAGGGCATGTATACAATGTTCTCATATTGACTCGTATCAGGGTTTATATCACCAGTTTGTCCCATCATAACAGAAGTATCGACATAAACAGGGTAGGAAGGATCCTGAACAGCAGTGGTAACACCGGGACCAAAGACCTGTTGCACTCTCATAATATCACACTTGGCACCATCACTAACAAATACCTCGCTATCCTTGATAATTCCATTATACAACTTATCAGCAATCTTCGAACGCAAGTCACCCATACCCTGTTCGGCACCATAGCCTGAGTAACCTTCCTTGGTACCCAACTTAGTTGCAGATTCTACAAGTCCATTTAAGATATGATCGGGAATTGGTTGTGTAGTATCACCAATACCAAGTGAAATGATACGGTCAGCCATATCAGGATTTTCCTCCAAGTATGCATTACGACGACGTCCAATTTCAGGGAAGAGATATCCTCCAGCAAGCTATTATATTATTGTTGTAATATGCAAAGAACATATGATATGAATTATGAGAGATTAGATGCAAAATTTGTATTGCAAAGGACATAGTATAGAAACTAGTCATTCAACTTGAACACTCTCATCAATGAACATTTTTTTGTTCTATGTCCTATCGATCCATTGTGTTTTTATTGTATAATCATCCTAGCTTTCAACTATTATTATAGCAACAACAACTAATAACATACCTTAGCAAAGTTAGGGTTTCGTGTGACCGATGATGCTTGGAGAGCAGAAGACGATCTCTCAGTGGAAGTGGGAGCAAAGGCCGAAGCCGATGCAACAATTGATAGAATGGAGATGGCACTAGAGAACTTCATGGTTATATATAATCTGTATTGTAATCCTAAGGAAGAAGTGATCGATAGGTAAATTTGTGGCCACAAAATCAAGTGACAATGAGTCATTCGTTTCATTGAAAGATATTCCACCGTGGAATAATTCAATATATCCATCCACGCTCAGTGCAGCGCCGGCAGTAATAGGTACATAGTTCAGGCAAAAGCTGCGTCAAATATTCTATTTCAAGTCAATTCAATTCTAAAACCTATTATATAAATTATGAATTTCTAAACTATAAGCCTTCTACTAAGCATCACTACTATGATGTCTTTGTCTCTTCCTCCTAACAACACTACTAGACTTGGTTCCACTTGCGCCCAAAAAGTTCACAGTTGTATCCTTCCACTCTGGGTTTCCATCATATTCCCCAGAACCATCCCAGGAGGCAACATTGTACAAAAACAGTGTATAAACATAAGGATCAATCTCAATTTCATCGGGCTCTCGGAGTATCTTCGTAAAGTACATTTGTGTATGTATTTGACCATCGGGGTTCGTGACAAGGGTAGTTGATCCATTCATCAGAGTTTGCTTCTCAGGACTATATAGTTGACTTAAGCTTGGTCCACTGTATCCATCGTCGCCAATCCCTCCAGCCTCAATCAAGTACTTGGCTGGGTTCCGAAATGGGGGGCTGCCTGGAACAGAGCCACCTAGCTGTTGACCCAAGCTAACACCGTCATCCTTGCCGACAGCCACAGATAAGGGCATACCAGGGATGCCTATTATGGCTTCTTTCCTACCAAACTTTGGATTCCTAAAAGCTTCTGAGAAGGCTACTCCCATCCAGCCTGCGGTGCCAGTATAATCTAGCATTGCGCACAACAGACCTCCGCCATTCAGCTCGCCAAACTCGCCCTGGTATTCAACTATCTCATAGTTCAAAGTCAACAAGTCATCGTCACCAAGAGCTACAGATTTTAACAGCTCGTTGGGACATCCTGGAATGCCAGTCGGTTGGGATGATGGTGAAAATGAGGGAGACACCGTTGGTTGTGTTGAAATACTTGGTGATGCCGTCGGAGAAATAGAAGGGGATTCAGAAGGTGGTACAGTTGGCGAGACTGAGGGATAACTGCTAGGAAATGAAGTCGATGGTACTGATGACGGAAAGTAACTTGGTGAGTAACTTGGAAAGTTTGTACTTGAAGGTGTTGCTGAAGCATCTGCTTGCTTCTTGATCAAGTTATCTTCACTGTCGACATAGTTGCCATTGGAAGGGATACCAGATGGCATGTTGTCGACATTCATGGTACTCATGGTACCATTGATATCCTCACCGAAAGGCCACCAAGAAGTTCCATTATTGTCATCTCCAAAGGGCCACCATGAAGAGGAGGAATTTGTTTCAGTAAAGAATTGCATGTTGATAAAGAATCCAAGCCCGGTAAAGAGTACGATGCTCAAAATGTAGCATAGAAACAAGGTACAACATGCCAACCGTGATAGACCACAACAAAGTGGTATACGATTGTAGTCATCTTCCTTGTATTCATCTGCATTATTCATCATGACCTTGAACTCATTGAAATCTATCTCTCCGTTTCCATCCCTGTCGGCCTCTAACATCATAGTATTGAGCTCTGAACTAGACAAAGTTATTCCCATCCTCTTCATAAGTTCATGAAGCTCAAACTTGTCTATGGTCCCTGAACCATCGACGTCAAATTGTGCAAAGGCTTCTTTCATCTTTTTCTCTCGTTCAGTCATGGGTTTTGTACTCTCTCTTCTCTGAGCAGATGGTGTAGCAGTAGAGTCGTTTTCTTCATCTTCGTCGCCTTCCGCAACAGACATCATTGCAACCGCTATACCTGCAGTTGCTGCTGTTCTCGCCGGAGCAGTATTACGAGATGTTGACGGCTTACTTCTATTCACTGGTGCTGAAGTGTGACGATTTTTAGGAGGAGGCTTTTTACTTCGACCAAACTGTACTGATTGTCTCATGGAGTTTACAGCTCTTCGTCCGGCCATCGACCACATAGATTGAGCTTTTGTATTCTTTGTTGATTTGTTGCTTGCATTATTCATCATAACTTTGAACTCGTTGAAATCTATCTCGCCGTTTCCATCCCTGTCAGCCTCTCTCATCATGGTGTTAAGCTCTGAACTGGACAATGTTATCCCCATCCTCTTCATAAGTTCATGAAGCTCGAACTTGTCTATAGTTCCTGAACCATCGACATCAAATTGAGCAAACGCTTCTTTCATTTTCTTCTCTCTTTCAGTCATGGGTTGTGTACTCCCTTTTCTCTGAGTAGACGGTGCAGCCACGGCAGCGGCTGGTTTTACTACCTTGTTGGCAGTGGCATCTTTCTTCTGTTCGGAAGATTCTGCGGCGGTTGATGTCTCAAGCTTCTTGCTGCTTGTACTTTCCCTTCTCTTTTCAGATGATGGAAGCTTATCATCCTTTTCCTTCTCTAGACTACGTCTTCTTTGTTCAGATGAAGAAGACGCCTTGTCCTTCTTGGTATCAACTGCACTTGATCTCTTCTCCCGAGTACCTCTTGATTTGTCAGAATCCTTCTCTTTACTTGAAAAGGCTTTTTCAATTTTGAGTAAATCGTCATCAAGAGCCTCTTCTTCTATTAACTCATCTAATAGCTCTTGACTATGCCTTGAGCAATCTCGTGAGAAGGACCTCCTTCTATGGATTGGTCCCTTCTTCTTCCTTTCTATACTCTTGGATCGTGTTCGTCTTCTACCTCCCTTGTTAGAAGATGAAGAATCCCCAAGTTTACTAATCGCGGCTGCCTTGTCATTTTCGCCAATCTTCATCGACGATTCTAATGAGTTACGTCTTCTTTCTGATTGACGTCTCCTTTCTGCTGGATTGGCAGCCGAGGAAGTTGGGATGGCTTTAATCTCACTTTTCAACCCTCCCAAATTCACCATAGAAGAGTCTAATGAGCTACGTCTATTATTATTGATTGTCGACCTCCCCTTTGCAGATGTCTCTTCTTCGCCTGCAATTGCCTTGCTCATGGTTGCTGCTCCCATTGAGTTGGACATACGCCTTCCCATCTTACGATGGGGTACTCTTGATGGTTTGTCGGTAGAATGATGTGACTCGCCCAATCTATCAGACATATCAGCACTCTTCTCGGACAGGTCGACTGATATTGAATTAGAATAACGTCTATCCATCTTTCGACTTGGCACTCTTGACTTGGGCGCATCAGTGTTAGATTCGTCTAACTTTCTATCCTTTTGCTTACTGGCGGTGGAAGCAGCACTTTGGGGTGCATATCTACTCATGGAGGGCGGTGCAGTTACTCTATCATTCTTCCGTCTGGCATGTGTTGATGATGATGGCTTTGACAGATCTAATCGAAGGTCAAGGTCATCATCATCATGTTTCGTATTACCAAGTCCAAGGCCAAGATCATCATCTGCGGAATCAAACAGTTCCTTTGACATCCGTCTCTTAGCATCAGCTTCAGACTCATGTTCCGTCATTACATTTGACATTGATGCTGACACACGCCGTTGTAATCTTCGTGGATTATCTTGTGAGTTTCTCCGATTTGCCCGTTGTGCTGGTGGTGAAGATGACTTATCCTTATCTGCCAAGGCATGTCCTAATGATTGAGACATTTGTCGTTCTAATCCACCCATGCGTGGACGGGGCGCAACTTTAACTGGTTCTTGCGATGCACTTCGATGACCACCTGATCGGGATGTTGCAGTAATCTCCTCTTGAGATGCACTCTTCTTAATTACTTTGCTGGCATCATCAGATGAATTACTTGGCCTACCTTTCCTCTGTATCTTGTTATTATTTGATGATGATGATACTGCTGCTGCTGCTGCCCCGCTACCACTGCTACCGGCGGTATTTGTAGAATTAGACTGTTTCTTCCTTTCCTCTCTTAATCGTTTCAATTCTAATGCCTTTTGTTCCTGTTCATCTGACAATCGTCTTTCACTCGATGATCTTAATTTGCTACTATCCCCTCCTCTCTTATTTGTTGCTGCACTACTCCGTTGTTTCTTCTTCTTCATTTCAGCACGCAACTTATTTAATTCACTAGCCTCGTTTGATGTATTATTACTTGTTGAAGATGGACCTTTAGTCATTGACAATCTACGGATAATACGCTCAGCTCCATCCCGTGATTTACGCCGTACTTCTTTTTTCACTTCCGACCACGGGGCTGCTGATGCCTTGGCAATACGATCAGAGGCCTTGGTGCGTTGCTTTGTTGATGGCCGTTGTTTTGATTTACTACTACTACTATTCTGTTGTTGAGATGATGATGATGGTTTACTACTTTCCCTCTGGGGAGCACTTGGTGCCTTTCTTCCTTCATACTTCTTCTCTCCAGATGATCTTCCCCGTATACGAGCCATTGGTGATTTATTCCGATTACTACTACTTCCTTTGGTACTTCGTTTCTTATCTGGGGCTGCTGCTGCTGCTGCTTGTGGTTTACTTGGATGTGCCATTAATAAAGTTTTCTCTGCTGGATCTAATAATTGATATTAGTTTATATTGATATTTTAATTGAGCATGTGATATGTATATAATATTGAGAAGAATACAACATAGATATTAGATAATAATATAGTACATTAACACAATAGTTTGATTACCATGTATTAGTAAACTTCTGCAAACATATTCTCTCTATCGTATCAAATGTACAACTTATCACACTTACCAATACTGCTGCCCATATCTACTATATTTATTGCAACAAGATTTGATACATCGGCTGACATCGTTTCTTGGCTGCCCAGCCCAAGTAGATCCTCGTCTTCCCCCATTGTAGTATGCCACTATTATGTGTAGTGTAGTCCTATTTTAATTGCCCTATCATGGTAATATGAATATGTATTGCCTTCGATTATTGAGCCTAACATTTTTACTCACACTATCACATAAGCCTCACTGGAAATGACTCGTCAGTGTCGTACCGCGGACAAATCTAATCTACAAAGTTGAAGTTAAGTAGTTGAATTTCTCTCGTTATACATATGGTATGAGTATATGTATATATTATGTATTACTATCTAATCTAATACTGTGGATGTGTCCTTCTTCTCTCCTTCCATCTAACAAGTGCATCCTTTATAATTTCCCAACAAGCTCTCACCTGTGCTAATATGTTGTTGTGTATACAATCAAGGAATCTACCCTTCCAGTATATGTATTGATCGGGCCTTTCCCATTCCAGAGTAGCAACTTCCTTCTCTAAATGCTCTATATGAGCCTTTGTTTGTTTCAACTCGGACTTTAGCTGTTCAGTTTACCCTAGTAACTCCAACCACTTTTAATTGTCCTTAGTCCGTGGCCTTTAAGAATAAAACTTGGCGATACACTGGAAGCAATTTTCGGCGAGAGGTGAGAAATGAGAAAGGATACCACAAAACTTGACACCAAAGAGCTTTATCCGGTACTCAAAGCAAAAAGACCCTCTTGCATCATCAATTACTCACATGATTGGCGTTGGGTGTTGATGGGCTTTTAAGATGATTATTATAACCCTTACTTGGCGTTGGGTGGGACTTTATCAGGGCTTTTAAAGGTGATAACAGCCTTTGCAATAATATAACAACAGGCTGTTACCCTCTATTACCGCAATTGAGGAGCCCTACATGTGATCAGCCCTACCGTGTATCAATATAATAATAATAACAATGCTCTCTCTTCATACATGGCGTTGGATGGGGCTTTAGGGCTTTTAAAGGTGATAACAGTCTTTGCAATAACAACTGGCTGTTACCACAATTGATGAGCCCTACATGTGATCAGCCCTACATGTGATCAGCCCTACCGTGTATCAAATAATAACAATGCTCGCTCTTCATAATCATAACATAATTTGTAATAGTGGCTCCGCCATACTTGTCCCACTATTATACCAACAAATATTACCACCAAACATGAGTTCTAACAATGTCGATGCAAAGGAAGATGACACGAAGTCGATCGCTGCTGTGCCCAATCGGAGTCCATTTCCAATGAGGCTCAAAGGATTCATCCGTCCTAGTCAAGCTCAAACTCTACGTAAGAAGTGGCAAGGTAACAACCAATGGGACAAATACACGGAGGGAAGAGATCTTCCATCAAGTTTCAAGTATGTCGTTGTTCACACCAAGAGTCATCAATGGTTATCGTCGTTGCCGAATTTACACGATCGTCCTTCTGGTTGTATCGTCGAGATTGCATGGATGTTATTCGATGAGAAAGATAACTGTATTGAATCTAAACAATATCTCCTTAAGCCTCAAGGATATGATAAAATCGATCAAAAGGCTACGACGGATTCTCATGGTATTACAACTGAATTGGCCAACAAACTCGGCAGTGATGCAAATTCAGTTTTGAGTGAGTTTATTACCATTCTCGAAAAGTTACCACAAGATGGCTTAATTGTTGCACATGGTATGAAACGTGAGAATGTCATCTTCGAAAACAGTCTAAACTCAGAGCAGTTAATTGTATGGAAGGCAGTTCCAAAGTGTGATACATACGAGGACTCTTTGGTGAAGTATCTACCAGATGATATCAAGAAGAAGAATAAAAGTCATCTCGAAAATATGAAATTTGGAGTTCATATCTCAAGGTTGCACGATTACATTGGCGGTGACCAGAAGACTGGTATTGATGTGTATATTGCTTCTGTTTGTGTCCAGATGACCTGGAATATCTATTCGTATTACAAGTTGCATGCATCGGATGCAGAACTTCGTTGGCAGCAATACAAACCAAAGCGTATGCTTCCCTCCTCATATGGCGCTCAACTACGTGCCAAAAGGATGAAATATGGATTATAAAATGATGTTTTAGAGAAGATATGGTATGTTGTTGTTGTTGCTGTTGTTGTTATGTAGATGGTTAAGACGAAAAGTAGTGAACTTAGAACTTGAATAAGAGATAAGAAGAATGTTTTGTATCCTTCTCTCTTCTTCCTGTGGTATCTTTCCTATTACTTGATAGTAATCTAGCTCCCTCGAACATTGATATAAAATGCTGGGGGAAGGCTAAATCATAATAGTAAAGGCAGATTGTTGGATCTGTCTTGTATAGTGCATGATAGACTGAGGGTGAGCATAGCTAGTGAAGGAGGAGTACTAGTGAACTTAAAACTAGAATAAGAATATAAGAAGACTCTATTGTTGTATATTCTATGACATAAGAAACTCACTTATTACTACTTTACATTCCTCTTCTGGTGGTATCTTTCCCCTTGTGATCTTCTTCTCTCAGCTCTTGTCTTCTCCAACTTCTTTTCTCAGCTCCTCAGCTTGGTGGAATAGTTCCCCTTTGGATAGTAACCTGAGCTCCCTCAAACATTGATACTACCCAACAATATGGACCTGCTAATCCCCTTCTCATGACTCCTAGTTTCCGTCCATTCTTGTAGACAGTTAGCATGCCCTCATCTAAATCAAGAAGCATCCCTATTTCATCTCCAGGAATCATTATAACTGACCTCTCCCAGGTATCTACACTTAATCTATCTATCCAATCACTTGAGATACAATCTCCCAGACCCGTATCATACATGCAACACTGAATGCCATTGTTTTTATATGTGTGCCTATGGAAGTTTTCGTAGAAATCTTTCAGAAAGGGGACGTCACGTGCAAAGGCATTTACCTCCCCTGGTCTCATCACCCCAACTAAAACTCTACCTAGTTCATAAGGATGGTGAATCTTGGAGATTGTTGGTGGCGGTTGGTATGTCTTAAATGTTGCATAATGTTTCCCCCCCGCCATTATATTGTTGCTAAATGCGGTCCCAATGCAATAATTCATCTCATTCTTATATCCGTAGTTATCAATCATGATACTCTCAATTGACAGGGTAGGTAAATATTTAACGCATGATTTATCCTCCTTTTCTACATACTCGGCTCCGACGAGCTGGTCAAATGTGAGAGGTCCTCGTAACAGCTGTAGATGATGATTAACTTCCAATGAACTCGATCCTTGATAATATGGTAGTACAGCTAGCTGCTCTTCAGTTGAAGTTGCAATTTCTTGAACTGCAATACGTGCACTCTCTTCAATTAGTGATGGTTTGTCATTATTAGATTGGAATGGCGCACTAAAACGTTTAGATGTCAGTGCCAAGTTTAATAAATCAGTTGAAGGTAAGTATGACGTAATCTTCGATAATGTATCGGTATTAAATAGAACTGCTTCTTTATCATTGTTGACTTTTTGCTTTTTATTATTATCAATATTATTTCTTATTGTCATCATAATATTCTCTTTCTTCCATAATCATATCGTTATTATAACATATCGTTTATGGTATCATAATCTATGCCTTTTAATTGATACAGCTGTGTTAGCTAAGGCTTTTTCATCGATGTTAGGGCTCATCAAGCTCATCCTAATCACTACTAATCAAGGCTCATCTGCCTCGTAGCTTAATAAAAACTTGACACCAAAGAGCTTTATCCGGTACTCAAGCAAAAAGACCTACTGCTTTTGCATCAACAATTACTCACATGATTGGCACACTGGTAGAGCTTTAAGATGATATACAGCCCTTGACGTTGGGTGGGGCTCATCAGGGCTCCTCAAGATGATATACAGCCTTTTGCATTAACATAACAACTGGCTGTTACCGCAATTGAAAGCCCTAATGTGATCAGCCCTACCGTTACTTATTGATAATAATAACAACTCTCTCTTCACACATGGCGTTGGGTGGGGCTCTTTAGGGCTGTTCGAGATGTATACAGCCTTTTGCAATAACATAAGCAACTGGCTGTTACCACAATTGATGAGCCCTACATGTGATCAGCCCTACCATGTATCAATAATAATAAGCAATGCTCTCTCTTCATAAACATAACATAATTTGCAATAGTGAATAGTGGCTCCACCATACTTGCCATTTCTCATCAAAGATAAGTTTATTTGATGAGCCGTTGCAATAATAAGATTAAACATTTAATCTTTTAGTCATAAATCATTAACCATGAACTATCTATTGACCAGTTTATTGCAATAGAAGTAACGGGTAGTATCTAAGCTAGATTAGTTCCTCCTTCGTCATCCTCATTAGTCGCAAGATACTTATCTGTCAATAATGTCCAAGGTGTATTGGGATAACGGTGAAGAGATAACGGATGATGCACTTTTAAGTTTCTTTACTGGATCAAC
>Ga0214479_100145_pt1 | contig 43371 bp, 28 predicted proteins | sample M1_20Mar14CPVII9_5_FD_165054 | JGI IMG/M metagenome (GOLD analysis project Ga0214479, IMG submission 165054) | Marine eukaryotic communities from Monterey Bay, California, United States - M1_20Mar14CPVII9sort6BwellE14 | ecosystem: Environmental > Aquatic > Marine > Unclassified | place: USA... | reverse complement strand
TCTTAGTAACAAGTAAATCATCGTCTCAATAATTGGATGCGTATCTGGTATCTACATTTCGTGTGATATCCTAATATGAATTGCAATTATAGTATGTGGTGATTGGTTGTGTAGAGGATCAAAAATAAATCGTTGGTCACCGAATAAAGCCGTCAATCGAATATTCATATATGGAGGAGCTTAAGTTTGATAGGATTAGTACTGAAGATTAGTCTATATTGAGTAGTGGACGATAGTAGTAGGGGACGCCATTTTGTACGTGAAAAGCTTAGTAGCGGTATCCAAAAAAAGTTGTACGTAGAGGTCACAGTCAGGGCAAAATTAGAGTAGCCCTTTCGAGATGTGACAATGAGCAATCGGCGGGGTACTTACCTCCCCAGAAAGAGGGTTGGTACAGTACCCCGTGGAAGGGGTGACGCAAGCCCCTTCTTCACCCAAGAGGCAAAGTTTTTATTGGGAGCACTCAATCTAAGGACTACATAAAGATGTTCATACTAAAGCTCTTTCGTGGTGAACAGTTGGATAAAAACTACTTCTTATTGTTTCTACTGTGATTTGAGGGAACCAGAAATTAATTACGCACAATGGTCACCTGATATTCTCCCAGGGGTGGGTGGGTGGGTGGTTTATGTTTACCTAAGGAGTACCTAAGGAATATGTGAAACCGTATTCTGTACAATGAAACTGGTACTTTAACTGTTTGAGTACATGTACTTTTGTACTGAAATGTACAGTATTGAGCTTCTGGTTCCCTGACTCCAAACAACTGATCCAATGTGACTGAGACTGTCTCTGTGCCGCTGATTGTCCAACTATACTTCGCAGCTTTTGAGCTTACTTTTCATGGCTATATGGGCTTACTTTACATCACTGAAATGCCGATAGGAACTTTATGTGCATCAAAGTTGGAACCTGCCATCCACCAGCATTCAAGAGAAGTATCATCAGAGCCGTTCTTCACTGATGTTGCACAAGCATGATCTTGTCCTAATGAGATTTGATTGTGTTTGTCCTTAATAACGAGATCCGGTTCAAAGTGATGCAGCAGAGTATTTGCTCGACTACCCCAACAGTGAATAGTTGTAGATATTGAGTCATCAGCAGCTTCCACCTTCACCTCATCAAGAACTTGAATAGCACAAGATGTACGAATTCCAGCCGATACTTGAGTAAAGTTTCCATTTTGATTCTCACTCTGACCACGTCCATTGTTACCCCAGCATTGTACATCACCATCTTGTTTTAGTACACCACAGGCATGATCACCACCAATACTTGCACTAACTTGTTCAAAGGTACTTTCTGGATAAGACGGAGGTGTGCTTTGTCCCATATTATTCTTGCCCCAACACTTTGCCTCTCCATTGGATAGTATGCCACAAGTGAATGAATGACCGGCACTAAGATGAACAAACTTTCCCTCCGGTGGACTACTCTCTCCGTAGTCATTTCTTCCCCAGCAATGCACCTCGTAATCTTTTGTAATGGCACAAGCATGCTTATTACCACTACTAACTTGTAAGTAGTAGTCATTTCCATGCAATGATTGTCCTCTTGACCTACTATTCTTCACTCCTTTCTTTCTCTCTTCTTCTTGTTGCAGTCGTCGTGCACGCTTGACTTTGGCTTGTTCTTCACTTGACAATGCTTCGAATGACTGTGGTGGATGATCGATATCTCCCCAACACACTACTCGTCCATCTGCTTTGACACCACAAGTAAAGAACCCTCCTGCAGATATTTGTTGAAACATTACACCGGGTGGAGGTGTCGATTGTCCTCGTTCATCGTGTCCCCAGCATTTCACAGGTCCGCATGGTTTGTCACCGCACGTATCTTGATCTACGCCTGCTCGATATGTAATGGCACAAGTATGAAATAGCCCAGTTGAGAGTGTAGACTCGGTAGGTGGCAGTAGTGAATGATTTGGATTTGGGCCGTAGCCTTTGTCATTGTTCTTTTTCGTTGTTGCTTTTGGTGTTGTCTTTGGTGTTGCTCGTTTATTCACTTGATCAACAACAAGATTGTCTTGCGATTGAATGTTATTGCTTGTTGCCTTGTCGTTGTTATTGTTAAAGTTGAACAACGAATAGGCGTGAATCGTTGGTAACAGAAAGAGCAGTAGTGTCAAGTACATCATCATCTTGTATGTTGGTGTCATGTCTCTTATCACGACGTCTGTCTTGAAGAAAGAGGAAGGAATGTGAAATCTACTTACCTACTTACATACCTCATCATCCTCTTTTCTTCTACTCACTCGCTTTGCTTTGAAATGATACCCCGTCATTTGATGATAGGCTAATGATATGGACATGCAGTCGTGTATCATAGTAACTTGTTCCCTAGCTTTATACTATTGTCGTTGGAACCAACAAAGCGTTGTTTCTTCTCCTATACTCTAACCCGTGGCACAGTCTACCCCTGAGATTGTCTTTATTCGTACTCTTAATCTTTAATACTAATACCTCTCATATCTCTAATACCACTTACACCGCTAATACTAATCCCCTTGGCCTTAGAAGCTCTTGGCTGTAATCTTGTAACAAATCTTTGAATTGTCTTCTGGCAAGTTAATAACGAGATTACCAACAAAATCCCCAGCCTGACCAGCAGGTGTACAAGTAACAGTCAACTCAGTAGGTTCACCACCTCTCCTATCCATTCGACCCACGGCATCATCATTCCTCAATGAGAAACTGGAATGTGAATCCTTCGTAAAGGCAGCAAAGTAATCTTCAAATCCCATACAAACAGGCTTAACACTAAGTAATAACTCTGCACCCTTGGAATTACTAGCAACATCCATACTAACTTCCGCATCGGGCACACTACTCATTACAAATTCCATATCAGATGGTATACCCTCTGCCATTTCAATACCACCCATCATTACCGCATCGGCACCTAAATTCTCCATACCTGGTAATGCTGGTCCACGATCACCACTACCGGCTGATTGTGATCCACCCATACCTTCGGTGAATGCTACTTCTTCTTCTTTGTTGTATCCCTCTGGGAAGTAATCTCCTGTATCTGTGGACTGTTGTAGTGTGTGTAATGGGTTGAGTGTATTGTTTTTGTGTATTGTTTTTTATATATCGTCATAAAATAGCAGATATGATTTAGGAGAGAGAAGAGAGAACAGTAGAGACGAGAAGTTAGATATGAAAGTTGCATAGAAATGAATATCAATATCCTTCTTGCTGCTTTGAAACATTCCTCTTTCCTCTTGTCGTCGTCGTCGTTAGATGTGCAAATCATTTAGACTGCAACAACTCTGCACATTTTGCATATATTATCAACAAGAGCGAGTTCCTCAGAGGAACAACTCAGCCTTTTGCAGATGTTTCCTTTTTGCATTTGATGAATTGTTCCTCGGTTCGTATCAACAGTCTCCTACGCAATTTCATATCGATATCAAACGTTGCCTGTTTATCTACTAACCACCGCTATCTCAAACATACATACATACATACATATATCCAATCAACATTCTATTGCAGAAGGAACATATAAAGATAAAGTAGAGAACTTACCCCCATTGTTTCAGATTTAGGCTTCCATCTACGATTATACCGATGATTTGATTGTGTAGATATGTACAATAGCATATACGGGATAGATGTACAATAGTATCAGAGGAGTAGAAGAACATACGAGTTAGATTTGACACAAGTAGACAATTTTGAGTTCCCTATATCATACACTTACGAGTTGCCTCCGAATTCTACATTGCCCTCCTTTCCAAGATTAATACTACTTGATGAGCGACATACTCTACTACTCGATGTAGTAAAGGCGGCAGTGCTAGTGATCGATAGAGCAGTGGTTAGTAGGAAGGATCTCATGATTGTGTCAATAGTCGAAGAAAATATAAAATAATGACGGATGTACGGTACTCTAAACTCTAGAGTGAGCAGAGCAGATCATCCTTCAAGGAGTATTGTAGTGTGAAAACTGAATCGAGCCAAACCTACATGCCTCTCTCCGTAAGTATAGGTGATATTCTACAATCGATTTGCAATTCTATGATGAATGATAGGTATGTGAGAAAAGCTGATATCTTGGGGTATTACCCAGTCTTTTATAGTACACCATAAGAATGACTGATTTCTAGTTGAAGTTGTACATAGGCGACACATTATTACAACCTCATAAACTAATTCTACAATAGCATTCCTTCTCCTCTAGCTCTACTCCAGTCCAGTACTACTACTAATATTAATCCTCTACATCTCCATCTTTCATACTATCGAAAGGTAAAACAATCGGCCGATCTATATTCTGACATTGCAATAATCAAAACCAAAACATTATATTGTTATCTCTCTATTATTATATCTCCCATTATCACGTTCTCTTTCTTTAAATTATCACACTCTCTACTCTTTCAATTGGGTTTAGAGATTGAACATTAAACAGTCATTACAATAAATAAAAACAAAATAAACACAATATAGAGACTTAAGATTAAACTTGAAATTAATTATCAAAGGTGCCTTCGCAAATAGCACCATCATTAGAACATGAAGCTCTTCCTCTGTACAGCTATGCTTGTCGGGACTATCATCCCTGTTCTTGGCACTGATAAGAAGGAAAAAGTAAATTTATTTGTTAGTGGTAAGAGGCTCAAAGATACTAATACTAATACCAAGAGCGGCAAGGACGGTAAGAAACGGCCAAAGAATAACAAGTCAAAGAATAAGAAGTCAAAGAATAATAATGATAAGCCAAATCCAAGGCCAAATCTTTTAACCAATACTGTCAACAAGCGACCCATAACGACGCAGGCAGGTATTGACCCTCAAGAGAAGACTTTTGACGACGCAACAGGTGGCGTCATAAATGATGGTTTACTTCCCCATAATAATAATAATATTGATGAGTTGATGGCATGGCATGGCATGGCAATTATAGCTGATGAGCCTTCAGGGTCAGGGCCAACCTCCGGTGGCCGTGTATTAAGTGTAAGTGTAACTGTTGGTTACCCCGATGGAACTATTAGGACTAGGACTGTGGGCTGTTGTGGTGATGGAGGATATAGCAAATGTAATGAACTACTATCAACCCCAGTGGCAGAATATTGTACACAGTACTACGAATGTTTTGGTGCAGATGATGGTGGATATCAGGGCATTCTTTACAATGCAGTCCGTGCATATGTTAGTCAAGACTGTGCCAATAATGAAAACTGTGATATTGCAAAAACCTATGGCTGGCCGATGAACTCGTGGTGTGTTGGAAGCGTTAAAGACATGTCAAGATTGTTTCTTGGTATGAGTACTTTTAACGAGAACATATCTGGGTGGAATACATCAAGCGTTACAACAATGCGTTCAATGTTCGATAGTGCAAGTTTGTTCAATGGTGATTTGTCAAACTTTGATACCTCCAGCGTTACCGATATGAGCTACATGTTCAGGTATGCATCAGATTTCAATGGCGACTTGTCAAACTTTAACACCTCAAGAGTCACTAATATGAACAGCATGTTCTTCCTTGCTACTTCCTTCAATCGAGAAGTCTCAAACTTCAATACCTCGAGGGTTACTAGAATGGACAACATGTTCGGTGATGCAGCAGCCTTCAACCAAGACGTGTCCAGCTTTGATACCTCGAGCGTTACTGATATGGGTTACATGTTTGCTTTTGCCAGTTCTTTCAATCAAGACCTATGCTCATGGCAAGATAGCTTTCCATACACCAATAAGGCTGGTGATATCTTCACTAACTCTGGCTGTACATACCAAGATACACCTAATGCAACTCAGAAAGGACCCTTTTGTGCTTCTAATTGTCAGTAAGATGATTAAAGTCCGGATAGTAAAAAGAGATACTTAATGTTTAAGCACGGATAGAGTTTAAGAAAAGAAGTCATGATTAGTGACAGTGAGGAGAGAGAGAGAGTGATGGATGGACTGATAGTACCTAAAGTTAAAGACTTTATATTTATGTTAAGTTATCATAGACGTAAATATGTATGGAGAACTTAGACGAATGTTGAGGTCAATTACCCGGATAGACTGCATAAGAAGTGTTCGGAGGGTTCTGTCTAATTTTATGTAGTTTTACGTATCGACCTCATAAACTCTCATAACTCGGCATCTAATTCCCATCAGTAGACCAGCCACTACGATATAAACTTGAGTTGCATCTGTTGCCGCCGCTACTATTATAATACAAGTATGCAGAAGGAACACACAAAAGAGAAGAAGAGAACTCACCCCCATTGTTTCAGATTTAGGCTTCCATCTACGAGTATATGCCGATATGATGATGATTTGATTGTATAGATATGTACAATATCATCATATACCATACCGATATGATGTGAGGAGATAAAGTACATACGAGAGTTAGATTTGATACATTAGCAAGGTAAATTTTTTGAGAATGCACTTACGAGTTGCCTCCAAATTCTACATTGCCCTCCTTTCCTAAATTAAGACTCGTTAAACGACGACATGGTGTACTGCTCGATGCAGTAAAGGCGGCTGCGCTTGTGATTGCTGTTGATAGTAGGAAGGATCTCATGATTGTCAATAAAGTCGCGAGGGGGAAATGAAAGCAATCGTCATTGAGAATGAGAAAAATAGATTGAGCCATACTCATAGAGTTACCTTTAAACGTATAGGTGATATCCTACAATCGATTTGCAATTATATAATGAATGGGTATTAAGAAAAACATGATATCTTGGGTTATTACCTAATCTTTTAATAGTACCATAAGTCATCAGTCATTTTTAGGCTTATCAACTACATATCGCTATCACTAACACTATCATTCACTAACGACGCGGCGCGGCTCTACCCCGTTTACTATACATAGTATTCATCTTCATCTTGCATATTGTCGGTTTTACCGGTTGTAGCATATCGGCGGCGGCGGCTTGCTATCATAACATCTAAAGATACCAAACAGATAATTGACAATAAAAACCCAACTAACAACACTTCAACAATACCAACAATATAACTAACTAAACTAAAATGGTAGCATCAGCAATCTTCATAACAGACTTGACAGGAAAACCATTAATCTCACGTAATTACCGAGGCGATATACCCCTAACCTCTGCAATTGAAAAATTTACAAACTATTTATTAGAAGTAGAAGATGATAATAAAAAACCTGTATTTCATGTTGATTCATCTGGTGATTATGTAACTGATTCGGAGGATGTGGGATGTACCGGTGTTGGTGGTGAAACGTTTGTTTATGTTCAGGTACGTTTTGTTGTTGTAGATTGTGTTGTTATTTGTGGCGTATAAGGTGAGGGGGCTGTTTGGCAGTGTTAAAAAGTTAGGAATGCCTCAACCGCGAGTAATTGTATTCTATGTGGCTCAGCAGGGTGGTATCGATTTATTTAGATTGATGTGTAATTCATGGAGGTGTGTACGGCGGCTCGTCAAGGGATGTCAGGTGGTAGGAGGAGTTGTGAAAAGTTGCTCACATGATATGCACATAAATTTTATATACGCCTTGAATTCTAACCCTCTCATATATCACCCAACCCAACTCACACCTACCCACACAACAAATATCAGCACAATAATCTCTACCTATGCGGCGTAACATGTAAAAACTCCAACGTCGCCCTAATGTTAACCTACCTCTATCAACTAACAGCATTATTCCAAGATTACTTCACAACACTCAATGAGGAATCAATCCGTGATAACTTCGTAATCATATATGAATTACTAGATGAAACGATGGATCATGGATTGCCACAATCATTAGATTCTACTATATTACGTCAATTTATCACCCAGGAGGGTAATCGTATGTCAGATGATTCTAAATCAAAGCCTCCCGTGGCATTAACCAACGCAGTGTCATGGCGTGCCGAGGGTATTAAACATAAGAAGAATGAAGTGTTTCTTGATGTTGTTGAGAAGATTAATCTATTGGTAGCTGCCAATGGCACTGTCCTCCATTCGGAAATTCACGGTGCAGTGAAAATGAAGAGTTTCCTAAGTGGTATGCCTGAATTAAAGTTAGGACTCAATGATAAAATTATGTTTGAGGCTACAGGACGGAATAATCAAGCCAAGGGCAAATCTGTTGAATTAGAAGATATTAAATTCCATCAATGTGTCCGATTGGCACGATTTGAGAATGATCGTACTATATCATTCATCCCACCCGATGGTGAATTTGATTTAATGACATATCGGTTAGACACTCACGTTAAGCCATTGATCTGGGTAGAGGCCGTAGTCGAACCACATCGGGGTAGTCGTATTGAATATATGATTAAAACACGAAGTCAATTTAAAAGTCGTAGTGTGGCGAATAATGTTGAGATTATGATCCCGGTACCGCCGGATGTGGATAGTCCAAGTTTTAAAAGTAGTGTGGGGAATGTTACATATTTACCTGATAAGGATTGTGTGGTATGGACGATTAAGCAATTTCATGGTGGAAGGGAATATTTAATGAGGGCACATTTTGGTTTGCCTAGTATTAGTAGGGAGGATGCTGGTGAATCGTCGTCTGGCAAGGGTGGTGGTGGAGGTGGGGCTATGGATACCTCGTGGAAGAAACCAATTGGTGTCAAATTTGAGATTCCGTACTTTACAGTGTCGGGTATTCAAGTTAGATATTTGAAGATTATTGAAAGGAGTGGATATCAGGCTTTGCCTTGGGTACGATATATTACTGCCAATGGGGATTATCAGTTACGAATGGCGTAAGTTTTTAGTATGAGGTGAAGGTGACAGGGGGTGTATGTAAAGTAAAGGGACATGAATTGGGGAAAGTAGTGAAACAGGCAATAAGTTGATAATGTTTATCATTATATCCTACTTCTATTTATGTTATCCGGTATTTGTACAAACTGTTCAAACTTAACATATTATAATATACTAGGCGACACAACTGTGGGACGGGCAAGCTATTCTACTATTCTAACCTCAGATTCTACTCTCCTAAACCCCCTACCTTGATCAAGCATTACTCACTTTGATTTCGATCCAAGGCTACATCATCAGATATGAACACTCCCGTGCATAGACTGTTCCTTGACATCGTAGGACTGGTGTCAGGCGGCTGAGAATCATCATCGTCACTATCATCTACTTCATTATTCAGCTTTAAGGCCTGTAATTTCATCGTACTGTCAGTAAAGGACACCTTATTGACTTTGTCGTTATTGTTCTCCTCCTCTTCCAATTGAACTGCTCTTATAGATCTCCTAATTTCATCTTCTTGTGAGTCTACTGATCCAATAGACTTTCTACCTAACTGTGACTGCGGACCACTCTCTGCTGATGACACTGCCGACCCAAAGGTACTCCTCCGTCCACCTAAGGACCTTCTTTCAGCTGTTGATGCCCTCGATTGAGTGTATATTCTAATTGCGCTGCCGACGGTTACATCATCGCCTCCTTTGAAATGTACAGAGTACATCAAGGTGCCAAAGATGATGAGCATGATAGCGAAATCATTAATCCAGATAACGGCTGAGCGGATGAAAAGACTTGCAGTTGGGTCATCACCCACAATCACGAGAATTGGTATGCTAATGGCAAAGATTTGAAGATGGGAAACCATTGCCACCGCAAGATATCTCGACTCTGCAAACTTGGTACTGATATGACGTGTCTGATAACAAAGGAAGCATGCTCTAAGTAACAGGAGTAGATGCCAACATGTAATTAAGGAGACGAAGATCTTCCATGAGGTTGACGTACAGTAACCCACCGACTCAAGAGGTTCACCAAATATATCAGTCGAAACAATAACTCTTGTCCAAGTGAGTGGATCGACTCCAGTCCATACTGCAACGATTATAATATCCACAAGAGTAATGAATCCTACCCATTTGAGAGTTTCGGTTTGAGTTACTGTGATTCTCCTCGTATCAGCTGCCGCCTGGAAGAGTTTATATACTCGAAGAATCTTGGCATATAAAGTTCCAAAAGTAATGGAGAATCCGACCGTATACAGCCAAGGGAAAACAGCACAGGCATAGACGGGCTCATCACTATCATTCTGTTGAACGAGGGTAATGATTGATGATGAAGAGATCAAACACCCCACCAGCACCAAATTGAGGAAGAAAGGCTTGAGTAGAAGAGGTATGATAATGTGAGTATATGATCATAAGAGAGTCATGTACCTATCACATATCATATGCACATATCCTCACCTGCCATGCCTTAACCTGCTTACTAGCCCTATTTGCATATATCCACCCAGCACATACCAAACAAGCCAATGCATTAATACCAAAGAAGACATAACACATGGCTATTTCCCAATCGGGATATAGATTCAATTCCTCTTTAACCTCAATGGAACAATCGTCTCCCTTCCACTTGGATGATTTACATACACACTTTCCAACTCTATCACTTGTTCCATGCTATTGATTGGGTTGTTAAGCATGAGAAGGATACCGAAGAGATTACAAAACATGAACATATCTTTGTGCAAAGTCCTCAGTTTCTCTTCCTACTCACCTTGGGATCACAGTTCTTATCACAATTCTCACCAGCAAAGCCCAACGGACATAACTTAACACTAAAATACTTATAATCTAACAAGTCCAACGTTGCATTAGCAACAGAGGCATACATCCACTTCTTTAACAACCTTGACTTTTCAACATCTAAATCATATCGTATTGGCCATACAATATATTGTGTATTAAATTGTTCACCGGTAACTTCTAATGTAGGATCATTCAATGCACGATATTTTAACATTAATTCATCATCGGCATATAGTTGACATTTGTTTTGTTTGAGGTATTGTATGCAATCGAGTGGTGATGGACAATCGATATAATTCGCTGTAGGGAATTTAGCCATTACGACTGTACGGAGATATGTACCCTCTGTGTTTCATAGTTTTACGAAGATGAAAGAGAGAGATTAGGAGTAACATATGTTAGTGCATGTGTTTTTTTAAGGCAAGTAAATGGCAAACAATACAAACGTGAACTTTCCTGGTACACATGCCGTACCATCCTCTGATGATTGCAATTGTGTCAATGTTGTATAATCCGTTAATAATGCATTATCATCATTCTCATCTTTAATAATCTTAAGTGTAGACATTGTAGTTCGTAGAAATGTCGGTGAGAAGTCAACTCGAGTTGATCGATCAGCATTACAATAGTAATCACCAATAATTAAATCAAACTTATTACAATCCTCAAGTAAATTTGGATTACTTGTTGTATTGCAATCATTGGCTACTAAATCTAACGCATCGCCATATTGCGATGGACTTTTTGATAATTCGAATGTTAAATTGTATCCATCTTGGTATGCAAATATTTCGAGAGATTTTAGTAAATCACCTTGGAAACCGGTATATGTATCTGTTATTTCGTTGTATATTGCAAATGGTGGTGCTAGTAGCACACCACCCCGGAGTGTAATGTTGGTAAGTTGTTCGTTATTAATACCGTTGCCTTCTCCGTCTTGGGCTTGTATTTGTCGACCTCGTTGTTCTAATACATTGCTATAATCGTCTTCAAGCTAGCAGATTCCGACAAAGCCGATGTCAATGGCAGAAGAAGAAGAACTGCTACCGCGGCCGTCAATACTGATAGCATCAGCATCGTCGTCTACATAGGTATATTATCGAATCATACATATGGCTTGCCTCCTGTGGTCGTTGATGCATGCAAATGTCTCAAATCTAAAATAGAGTTTTCCTATACATGAAAACTTAGCATTAGCAATAGCGATTAGCAATTAGCAATATTATTAGCCAAAGCACGTGCGTGATCGTCTGTTGTGTGTGATTGGTATACCTCCTTTTGGCCGTATTATACCTAACCACTCGAATTGAACATTTGTAATTATTATTCTAAACATTGAGTAGATAAAGTATCATATACCTATAACTTCTTCTACAATTGTCAAGACCAAGATATTACACAAGCCCTGAAACATATCCATCAAGACTAACTCAAGATTATCCACGGCTGCAGCATTGATACCTTATAGATCACTATTATCAATTAGTTTTATTAATAGTATACGTCAATATTATATAATAGTTATACTAGTCTATCATGGATACTACTAAAGAGAATGAAGACGTATCATGTTTAGAAGAAGAGGAGAATAATAATGATGGTACAGTATATCAGCCTCCTGATACTAATCACAATAATATAGACACATCAACTATATCGGCATCGGCGTCTGGATTGCAGCAAATAGAAGATGATAATAGTGAGCTGCCTTTACCGATGGGTATGGCTGAAGAAATATCAAATAGGGCCGAGCCTCCGAAGCAGAAGATCGGAAAAGTTGAGCAGATAGATGACGATGATAGCCCCGAGCCTCCTACTGCAATGTTAGAAGCATCATTAAACGCTGCCGATATTACCAATAAGATTATGGCATCTTCAAAAACCGCCACTAAACTATCTGCCGCAGCATTAATAAGAGTTGATGCGTCTAATATGAACCCCTCCTCAACTCAACTAGCGGATCTAACAGAGGCATTACAAAGTGGCAGGATCAATGCCAAAGAGGTACAGGATATACTCAATGCACTTGATCCTACAACTACACCTACTGCAAGTACAGCAGAGTATACTAATGAACTCAGTCCGCCCGTCCCATTCGATTCGGCAGAGTTTGAAGAGGATACCATTGCAAAGAAGAAAGCAAAAGATGAGATGAATCAAAAGCCTGCAGCTGTATCAGTATTGCCACCCTCGGATAGGGACTCAATATACGAACCGCCAAGGGAAGTTATTGAAGAAGGAGAAGACCTCCACGGTATAACAACTACGAACAGAAGAGGATGGGAGGATATAGAATCAAGGGCAGCTCGTCGAAATATGGAATTAAGGGGTGCTCGGGATATAGAATCACAAACACAAACAAGAAATGATAATAATGATACATTGGGTAGTATTAATAATGATTCATTAGTAGATGCAGAAGCCAGTATAGAACCAAGATCTACAAATCAAGGATTACCAGAGATAGAGGCATACTTGGTTGAGGATATAGAGGAAGAGGAAGTCGAGGTATACATGGCTACTCCAACCCTACCTTGGTGGAAACAACGGCGAACTAAGATTTTACTTGGAGTTGTTTTAGTTATTGTTAGTACATTGGTGATTGTTCTTGGGATAGAACTGTCAAAGGACGACGAATTAGTCACTGTGGTGAATAACATTGTAAACAGCACGAATGCCCCAACTGTTAGTTCAGCTCCATCATCAAGTTCAGCGCCATCGTCTTCTCCTACTGAATGTGTCAACAAGATCATATCTAATTCACAAGAAATAGATTTGGTTAAGGATTTGCAAGTTAATGATCCTCGTGATCCTAAGATAGCGGTAGATGGAAAGAACATGGCAGTAGTCGCATTAGATGGAAAGTATTACACTATTGATGTGTTTGGATCGCGTGTATATAATGGTCCAGCATTTGTAACATTTTACTCATTGGATAATGATAATGAATGGCAAAGAGTACAAAGTCCGATTCGTGTGGATGATGTGAGTGGCAGTGATGGGGGAGTTGATTATTCAGTGGCTTTATCTGGAACTACAGCCTTCATAGGATTCCCATATGCCAATGATGGGGCTGGTGATGTTCTCGTGTATAAACAAAACCAATTCGACGAGTGGGAGAGGGTGGAAGACACTTTTGTTCATACCGCCAATACAACTCTTTTTAGGTTTGGTCGTAGTATTGATATTGATGGAGACCTAGCTTGTGTGGGAGATGGAGAATTGAATATAGATATGAATCTTTATCATCGAGATGATGACAGCAAATGGGTACAGTTTGATAGAATAGAAAGCGGTCAAAGTTGTTCCATTTCAGTAGATACTATTGCGGTAACCAGTTGGGATCCTGATCGAGGCTCCTACATTCTGCAACTCTACAAGTACAATCGAGATCAGAATAAAGTCTATCTTGTTCAAGAAATTCTTACTAAAAGTGTTCGGTCAATGGACTTGAGCAACAACTACCTTGTTTATTTGGACTATGATTATGGAAAAGAGGAAAGTTCTGCCTTTATCTACCATCGAAATGAAACCAATCAGCCATTTACTTTGACTCAACAGCAGCTCAACATTACTAGCACTTATTTAAGTACTCTCGCGCTTGATGATGACATTCTAGTAATTGGTGGGAACAATCATATTATCTATTCATTACAAGATGGTGATTGGATGGAGAGTATCAAAGTAGATGGGTCATATGATAGTTATCATCTCTCTGGCCGGACACTAGTTGCCACAGTAAAGAATCCCTCACCTGGGGTAGCATTGCAAGTCAATGGAAGGATCTATGATGCTGTGAGTTTCATAGGTCAGCAAGCAACTATATCACCAGTGACTGGAATGCTTTGTGATTGTGACCTAGGGCTTAGTCAATGTGAATGCCAAGATCAAGTTTGTGTCATTGAGCAAGGGATTAGTCTCTTCCAAGAAAAGATCTCGAATTGTGAGAGTGGTGGAGGATTAGCAGCCATCATATACAACAATGTTGATGAATCTCTAACTCCAATTACATATCAATCGGGCCCGACTGGCATCCCAGCTGTATATATCGACCAAGAGAATGGCCAATACTTTCTTGCAAATAAAATTGGCACACCCGTAGAAATAGAATTGGTCATGTCCGACACTATGATATACTCATTCAATATCCAAGACTGTACACAAGATATGCCTACTCAGTTACCTTCGTTATCTCCAACGTCTTCTCCAACCGTGAGCACATCTCCAACTTCAGCATTCACATGTTTTGGTGCAGATGATGGTGGCCAAGGTGGAATTCTTTACAACGCGGTCCGTGCATATGTTTATCAAGACTGTGCCAATAATAAAGAATGTGATATTGGGCAGAAATATGGTTGGCCTATGAATTCGTGGTGTGTTGGAAATGTTAAATCAATGTCATGGTTGTTTTGGGGTATGGATACTTTTAACGAAGACATCAATGGGTGGAACACATCAAGCGCTACTGACATGAGCTTTATGTTCAGAGGTGCATCGTTATTCAATGGCGATGTGTCAAACTTTGACACCTCAAGCGTTACTGATATGAGCTTTATGTTCGGTTTTGCCAAAGCCTTTGATGGAGATATTTCAAACTTTGATACCTCGAAAGTTACTGATATGGAACAGATGTTCAACGGGGCTACTTCATTTAGTCAAGACTTGTCAAACTTTGATACTTCAAGTGTTACAAATATGTATGGTATGTTCAATGGAGCTCGTTCATTTGATGGAGATGTATCCAAGTTTGATACTTCGAGCGTTACTGATATGACTGCGATGTTTCAAGGTGCATCATCATTCAATCAAGACTTGCTATGGAACACCTCAAGCGTTACTGATATGGATAGCATGTTCTATGATGCATCGTCATTTAATCAAGATTTGTCAAACTTTAATACAGCAAGCGTTACTACTATGTCATACATGTTCAGAAATGCAACTTCCTTCAATGGCGACTTATCAGACTTTGACACCTCAAGCGTTGCAACTATGGCCGGAATGTTCGCTGAGGCAACTTCCTATAATGGCGATGTATCAAACTTTGATACCTCAAGTGTTACTAATATGGAGTCCATGTTCGCTTATGCCACTTCATTCAACAGCGATGTGTCAAGCTTTGATCTTTCGAGTGTTACTCGTATGAGCTGGATGTTTGCTCGTGCAATATCATTCAATCAAGATCTATGTTCATGGCAAGATAGCTTTCCATACACCAAAGCAGATGATATCTTTACTGACTCAAACTGTACACATCAAGATACACCGAATGAAATCCAGAAGGGGCCCTTTTGTGCTTCTGATTGTGGAGCACCAAGCATGAGTCCATCCTCATCTTTAGTTCCCACTACAAGTCAACCACCTACACAATCACCAACTGTATCAAGCTCGCCTACAGAGACTTGCTACTGGGTTGATATTGCAGTAGTCTTTGACGACTATCCAGAAGAAACATCATGGGATATACAAAAGATTGATGACTTGGGTGATGATAAGATTGTTTTAAAGACAGTCAATGGCACTTCTGATGACGCAAACAGGGTCCGAACAGAATCCATGTGCCTCGAGGGAGATAGAGAGTACCAGTTTACAATATACGACAGTGTAGAAGATGGGATATTTACCCCCGGCTATTACAATGTGACATCAACATCAGACGGGAGCTTGATAGTAAAAGGAGGAGAGTTTGGGGATAGTGAAAGTACAATATTTTCCGTTCCATATGAGCCCTCGGTTGTACTGGATATTAGTGCAGCCTCCACTAGGAATAGGAATAGGAGAGAAGATCACACCGAACCCCTCTAGACAGAGTTAAACTAGTGTGTGACAAATCTATCTGTGTAATATAAGCCCCTCCATTCATCTACTGAGGCACTAAGGAAGTGTGAGGGTAATAGGAGAGAGCAGGTTGAGTCGAGTCGCTATGGGTAGGTACATAGAGGTATCCTAAAGGATATTCGCTGAATCAATACTTCGAGCGCTGAATCAATACTTCGAGCGTAACTGATATGAGGTTGATGTTTTATGGTGCATCATCATTCAATCAAGGATCTATGCTCATGGCAAGATAGCTTTCCATACACACAAGCGGATGATATTTTCTTACACTCAAACTGCACATACAAGATTAAGATACGCCGAATGAATAATGAAACTCAAAAAGGACCATTATTATTTTTGCTTCAGAGATGGTACTGTCGACTCCCCTGGGAACAACTTTGGCTAGAACGTAAAGATGAACTTTATATAGCTGTCTAATCTAATATATGACCATGAACATGATATAGCTTGTAACCTCTTTTTGTGCACATCTTGTGTTCATTTTTAATTTTCATGTTAGGCAAAACTCCTTTTTTGAAGAGGAGGAGTATCCCTTGGTATCCTCCTTACCTTTGCTTTATCACTAATCACTTCCTCGTCCTCCACAGCAACCACAACTCAATAAAGAAGAAAGATGACAGTCCCTACCACCTTTTGGCGTCTAGCAGGAGTATCGTACGTTCAGGTACGTTTGTTAGTATGACGTTGTATCAATTTCGAGTGGTGGGATTATTTGTTGTCTGCGGCGAATGGTTGGCTGGTTTATAATCTCAGCAATTTTTTGTGGTTGGATGTGGATTGTAGTTGAAATGCTGTATATTGGTTGTCAAGACGTTGGTATATCGAGGATTAGACAGTGTATTTAATTGCTCGGGAGGATGGGGTATCAATTGTTAGAGGTGTGGTGAAGTTCGGTAGAGTTGCAATATAAACTTGGGCGGATATGAGTCTGAGAAATTAAGAACACGAGAGGGTTTTTGGCAATTGCAAGGTATCAAGAGGAGAGAGTGTTATTGAGGGTTTGCTGATATTAGAAACAGGAGATTTATTATTTACTTGTGTACCCTCTATGTCCAATTTCTAACGATTCCATCTCTCTAATATTCCATCTCCTAACATAAATTACAATTGCAAACACAACACATATTAATAACAAAACAAACAGTACGTAACAAAAGCATCATCAACAGTACGAATGGCACTAAAAGAACCAGCAAAGTCCAAGGCATTGGCACAAGAGGCATTTGGTTATAATAAGTCAGTATGGGCAGCCGGTGAGCAGGGTAAAAAGAGTATGGTTGGTACGTTACGGTCTAATTAATTAGGAGATTGTGTGGTATTTGATTAAATGAGTATATTATGATATTTTGGGGATTGTTAGACTTTGGAGGGGCTGTTGTATTGGATTAGACTTTGGGGATGATGTGGGATAATTGTGGAATGGATGAGGGTGCCGTTGACGGAATTGTTGCGGATGCCACGAGTTTGTATGAAGATTGGAGGCAGTGTCAAATAATAACTATTTAGATCATGTGCCTTTTTATGCTTTTATTCCTATACCTCTCTTATACAGATCTTATTGTATACTACTCTCTAATAAACAAATGGGGAATGAACAGGTCAATTAAAGTAAACTGATTATAATATTTTGAGGGTGGGGGTGGAATGGGGATTAATGTATGGAGAGTTTATTGAGGTACGATATTGCGGTGTGGTTGAATTTTGAACCAAGAGACCGGGGGTAGTTGATAATAATTATTTAGCCAAGCAACTTCACCTTATGATATCCGTTTACTATAATAGAATGCCGCATATGTTTACTAGAATGCCGTATTTAAGGAAGGTATTGTAGATGTAGATGTATTTAACTTAGCCTTGGATATCAGTTTTACAATACGTGTAAATGTAGTAGTACATTCTCTGGCCTAACATTATACACAACTTTTCATTTTTATCTACTCTATTTCAGACATATTGTCCACCGACGATGAACCTCCAGACATTGAATTCATGGATGCCGAATGCATTGTAAATATACTCGGTTGTAACATATCATCATTCTCCGTCGGCGTGGGGGATAACAATGGTGCCGTATCGGTTGATGCGGAGTATTGTTCCGTTATTGGCGGAGGAGGTGGTGGTGACGATGGTATAGAAACTAGTAGAGGTGATTCGGAACCATCTGTATTGTTTTCATCATTATCGTCATTCCCTTGAGTTGGTATTGATTCACCATTGTCGGGTGTTTCATCTCCGTCATCATTATCATCCTCACCCGAGGGTAATGGACCCCCTTCTTCTTCTATTGGCTGCTCTAATATATCACTTGTCAATAATCTAGCAGTTGATTCATCTAATAGGGTACTTTGTAATAGCAGTGCTGTAGCCTGACGAAGTTCTTTTGGTGCGTCTAATGCCAATAGTTGTTCTTGTATACTCTTTCGATTACGAGTATGAGGAGTGGTGGTTGTGTCGGTATCTTCTCCACGTGTTGTTAAAGTTGGTCGGATTCTCGACACTCGTATCGGTGAGTGTTGCAATTTACCTTCTTCTGCTTGATCAAGAGCATCTACAGTGTCAATAAGAGGTTCCATGGGTTCAGTAGACTGATATGTACGAGATGCAGCGGCTGGGTTGAGGCCTGTACTCTCCTCAGAAGAGCCACTACTTTCTCTCTCCTCGGAAACGATCATTGATTCGTCAACTCCATTCTCTATCAAGTCTTCTACATTGTCCAATAGGGATTGTAACGCCCCGGTCGAATCTGATGCTCCCAACTCTTCATCTTCTTCTAATACAGTCGATATTGAATCATCCGATTTGAGTTTGGAAGCACGTTCTTTTGCTATCCTCTTCTTCTTTTCCTTGTGTTGCAATATAAGTTTCAAGTCATGAACGAAGTCCCCAAGTGCCATATTATCACCAAATTTGCTTGTATCTTCCACAGGACGATATCCTTCTTCCCATTCCTCGACGGGAAAGCAGTAAAAGTGTGCAATTGAAAATCCCAACATTTCCAAACAGATTAGAAAGTTTTGTGCCTGCTTTGCCCATGTTTCTACTTGTTCTTCGTCGTCACCGTTATCAGCCGGTCTTACGGCCTCGCCGCCAGAACTAAGGAGGTCGGTAGCATTGGCAAGAAATGATATGGTGATGCCCTGCCAAAATGTCATGAATACTACGCCTCTATGGTGTGGAGTGAGGGTGGATAAAGTTGGTATAGATTAGATACACATGATATGCCCTCTGAAAAACAACAAGCATACAATCTACTCACTTGATACATAAGAACTTTGGAAACGGACGGCACCTGTGTTATTAACAGAAAAGAAGGATCGTCAGTGAGTATGCCACTCCGTTACAACAACTCATTACATACCAATATAGTAAACTCACCATGATAAATCTTCCTGAACGGCATGATAAAAGTTTAACAATCCACTAAATGCCAAGAAGACACTAACATTCTCCAATATAACAATGTAAAATTGTGGTGATCTATAATCCAACATACCACCACTTCCAGGCACTTCCTCATCAGCCATAAACATTGGTCCATAGTAATGACACTTCTTTAATACAAATAATGTAGCCGTTAATAACGGTCTCAAGAATACAAATTGCATAGCACAGACTTGACATTGCAATAGTACGTCATCAGCCAATTGACGTTTCTCATCTTCACATTCAATACCATGTCCCAAATGTTTACGACAGCAACCAAAACACCGCACAGGTGGTGATAAATGATCAGCATGTTTGGCTAATAAACTAACTACCGCATTACGATCACCTTTCCCCAATACGGCTATACAGAATGATAGAAATGTATATATGACATATGCCTCATACATATCTTTTAATATAGCTAAATATCCTTCTATACTGGGAATAACTAATGATAACCATGACGTTATTGAATAGATTGGACACATCCATAATATTGCTAATATCTTCCGTTGGACAGGTGGTTGATTAAATGCACGTAGATGACTTGTCATATGCCACATGCTAATTAAACAACCCAATAAGGTAAATGTTCCCGCTAATTGATATATCATGAAGGAATTTTCAGTAGAGAATTGATCTTGTGTAGTGCGGATGTAGGAGGAGAGTGTGGATTGGACTGATAATACTTGATTATTAATTTCATCTTGTGCGTCTCTGTGTTAAGTTATATGTGTTGGGGTGTAAGGGGTATAGAAAATGATTGGTTAAGTATACAAATATATACAATACACAATTATATACAACAAATACACCGCAACACAAATAGCACTCACCCAACAGTTTCATCAATCTCCATCTTGGTTAAATTTAATACACTTTCAATTTCATATTTAGTCTGTTGCATTTCTAATGTAACTCGCTGTTCTCGTTCCATTTCATCATCTTCTAATTGTTTCAACTTTAATAATACATCATTGTTTGATACTGAATTTGCAAAGTGGGATATAACAGATGAATGATTAGTTAATGTTGTGTTTATGTTTGATAATAGTTGGTTATGTTTTTGTGTGGTTGTTGATAATTGTGATATGTTAGATGTGGCAGTTGATAGTTTAGTTGAGAGTGTAGTTAGTTCATGTTGTAATTGATAAGAGTAATATAAGCTCGTTATAGTTAATAGTAGTAATGGTAGGAGGGTATATTTTGATATTGTTGTTAGACATGAACCATTTGTTTTGGTATTCTTCTTTTTTGATCGACGTTTGTTGTTAGAGAGTGTTGGACTGTTATCAGCGCCACCGCTGCCATCTTGACTGTAGTGATCACAATAGGCTGTATCTAATAAAGCCTCCTCCTCGGTTGTATTGCTTCCGTAGCGTCGTATCATCATCTAATTCTAATTAGAGTATTGTATGAGCAGGTTAGTTGCAAACAACATCGAATCTCTTCATTTTCATGTCTTTTGAAAACTCTGTTTAGGTAGATTATATCGGACTACTACTGATGGTATCCTTTATACAGTTTAGTAATCTATGCCATACAATAGATGCTTCCTTCTTTGTATGAATGTGAATGATCTCTTCACATACCGATGATGGGAATCTGCAAAAGTTAACTGTCTACAAGAGAGTATGCTTGCCGAATGGGAGAGCAGCGAAACGAAGAGAAATGAACATATGATATGTCTCTTTTATTTATGCATGTTATATATAAATGTATCCATTATCCATGATACTCTGCATCTACCTATTCTTCTTATTATCATCAATATCCTCTTCATTTGAACCATTTGTACTCTCTCCAACACAACTTAGACACTCGGGATACGCTAGAAGCAAACGCCATACAATCTCAATTCCAATTGCTGGTTTGGTTGTGGTCTGGTACCAATTAATCAACTTATCACTTGCCAAATGAATCGGTAGATCCCCATCTTTGTTTACTAATGTAACTAATGACATTCGTTTCTCCAAAAGATAATTCACTACATTGAGGCTGCCTGTTCTTCTCTGACATACCCAATGAAGAGGACTATTACCCTGTTCGTCCCGATGATCTAGAAACGTGTCATCGGATTCTACCATATACTGAACAGTATCTGCGGAAGAAAATTTACATGCTAGTTCGAAAGGCCCGATTCCGTCTCTATCAATGTTGATATAGTCCGGATATATCTGAAGTAAAGCTTTGACGGTATTCAGTTTTAAGCCCCTTCTTAAGCTATCACAAAAGAAGTATTTAATATCTAATACATCCATGCTCCGGCGGGGGTATAGTTCTTTGTTGACAGCTTTGCAAATCTTGTATAAATCGTCTACGCTAATTCTATTGCCCATAGTTATGCGCCACAATAATTTATCATCCTCAAACTGCATGACCAAACCAAGTACAATCACGACTTTGTACGCACTGTAGACAACAAACGGCTTATCCATGTACATTCCAGGGTATATACCGCAGAAATAACAAAGTCCAATGATCAAGTTCAGTATAGTTTCTTGCTTTTTAAATTGTTCTTTCGTCTTATCAGTAGTCAGTTCATATACTATATCCCATTCTCTTTCCAAGTAATGTTTGTGATAGTATTCAATAAATTTTGATATTGATAGAATTGCAACAATTGGAAGTAGTAGTTGGGAGGAGGCTAACTGTCCTCTCCGCCATTGCATAAATGATTCTGCCATTATTGCAAATCGAGCAAGCTCCAAACTTTTGTGGAAGGTATACTTTGGTTTAGGTATGCGCTTGATCATATTGCCAACTTTTCGTAACATATTTATTACAATCTCTTTTGATTTCACTAGTTTTAGGCGAATTGTATTGCCTATATCACGGAGAGCATTCACGATTGTGTATGTTTTGTATATTTTTGTATCTTCTATGATGCCTTCCTGATGCACCTTATTCTTGCAAGCTTTTTGCAATAGCTTTTGACTACCTAATCAAAATAATACCTCGGAATGTTGTGCCTAATACCCCGGTTGGATAATAATATATCTATTAGATCATGCAACTAAAGCCAGGTTGCACAGGTTGAATATGCATCAAAAACATCTAACATCTTCATTTTCATGCATTTGAAAACTCTGTTTAGGTAACATACGTAGCTAGAGACACTTGACAAAGGACAAGACAATACCTTGGCAAGAACAGATAGTATGTTGCATCTATCCGTCGTTATCTGAGCACACACATGTACTGAAATACAACTATAGGGGTCTTGTCAGGATAAACTGCTAGCCTGGCTACCTTGGAAATATGCTACTTGTATGGTATCGTTGTAGTATTCTTTTTCCTCAGCTCAAGCTCTCTCCACTCTTTTTCTCTCTACTCCGATGGCGAGAGGGGGTTAGTAGACTATTATGTATGCTTAAAGAAGAACTGCACAAGTTATAAGGTTATATCTACTGCTGCAGGAACATTCAATGCAATATCTTTCTTGTTTATGTTTGACAATCTGAAGCACAAAAAGGTCCTTTCTGATCTTCATTAGGTTCGTCTTGATATGTACAGTTTGAGTTGGAAAAGATGCCTAGGGCTTGATTATATGGAAAGCTATCTCGCCATACACATAGATCCTGGCTGAAAGAGGTAGCACCCAAGAACATCCTATTCATATTAGTATCGAGCTATTCTCGAAGCACACCCTCCAACCGCGGTGCCACAATCAACATCTTTGTGTGCACTAGTAGACACTGATCTAATCATTCTTAGGCGGGATATCATATACGAGATAGACGGCAGCATCAATACGCATCTAGAGGTAGATAGGAAATAGATTTCTTTAGATAGAAATTGACTTCTGAAGTCGTAAAGCTAGCATATCAAATCAAATCAAATCAAACACTCGATGTGGTCCAGTTTGACACATCACCATTGAAGGCTGTCGCACCCCAGAACCTATTGTAATAATAATAATGGCGACATGGACTTATTAGCACAATGAGAAATACGAGATTGTATTCATCAATACAACTTACATGTGGTCCATATTTGTAACGCTTGAGGTGTTAAAGTTTGAAACATCACCATTAAAAGCTGTGGCACCAGCAAACCTGACAAAAGACAAATGATTCACCGTTAGAACTGGCAGGACTATAGATACACAAGATATTCACACGACGTATAACTACTCACATGTATGACATAGCTGTTACACTTGAGGTATCCCAGCCCGATATATCCTCATTAAAAGTATCCATATCATTAAACAAACTTGACATGTCCTTAACACTTCCTACACACCATGAGTTCATCGGCCAACCATAGACCTGGCCAATATCACATTCTTTATCATTGACACAGTCTTGGTCAACATAAGAACGAACTGCAGTATAAAGAATGCCATCTTCTACTTCTTGAGTACCTTTAAATCTGCCGCCATCATCTGCATCAAAACATTTAAATGTTGTAGTTGGTATTGAGCTCACACTTGGAGGTGACGATGGAGATAATGAAGGTAATTGAGTAGGCATATCTTGTGTACAATCTTGAATGTTGAAGGCGTATATCTCGCTTGATGATGACGAGGTAAAATTGTAATTGTACTTTGTTGTAACAAGGTTTCGTCCTGACAATTGATAATCATCAAATGATTCGTCTATTGCGATACTCAGTACCCAATCACCATCTTGTAATGAATAGATATATGTATGATCATCTCCAGCCACTACTAGAATATCATTATCAAGTGTCAATGAATTGTATCTGAGCCGACCATAAATGTGAAGCTTCTGATGGAAAGTAAATGTTTGATTCATCTCATTTCGATTGTAGATATATACAGTAGATTCATACCAATCCAAATAAACAAGGTAGTCGTTGATCAAGTCCATTGAACTGACACTTTCAGTGGTAGAAATTGGTTCTTGAGTAGGAGCCATTTCATTCTGATCGTGATTGTACTTGTAGAGTTGTATTGAATTTCCAAACTTAATTGCAATGGTATCTCCTGATATTGAGCACGCCCAACTGTCTTTGATTGTGTCAAACTGCACCCATTTATTATTGCCAGCATCTCCTCGATGAAAGAGGTTGAAATCGTTCTTATCTTTCACACAGGCTAAATCCCCATCAACGTCAATATCCGATCCAAAGTAAGGTTTGGTTGCATTGGCAGTTTGAATAAATGGATCGTCTACCCTCATCCACTCTCCAAATTGATTCTGCTCATAAACTAGGACAAAACTGGCTTCATCGTCGGCATATGGAAATCCTACAAATGCCGTCATACCAGACATTGCAACTGACGGTGTAGGTAAGCCATTATTATCACTCACATCAACTAGGATTGGACTTTGTAATCTTTGCCATTCATTATCATTATCCAATAAGTAAAACGTTATGTACACCGGCCCATCATAGGAAGTAGAAGTATACTTTTTATCTAATGCAACTATTACCATATTCCTTCCATCTACCGCTAACTTTTGTCGGATTACATCATCGATAGGTAGATGTTCAATCAAATCTATCCCTTGCTTATTTGATATGATCTTATTGACACATTCAGTTGGTGAAGAAGATGGAGCTAAACTAACTGATGGAGCATCTGTACTGTTTAGAAACACTGTATTCTCGGCGGGGTTGTTGGGTTGTGTAAATGCTATAGCTATAGCAATCACCATTAGTATCAAGAGAAGTAATATGACACCCAGTAGAATCTTTGTTCGTCGCTGTTTCCACCATGGTAGAGTAGGAGTTGCAATATATACCTCTTCGTCTATGTCCTCGACTAAGTAGGCCTCAACTTCTGGTAATCCTTCTTTATTCATAGATGATGGAGTGTCTACACTAACGTCATCTGCCGATTCCTCATTAATACTACCCGCCGTATCCTCATTATTAATAGTCCTTATCTGTGATTCTATATCTTCCCAACCTCTTCTATTCGTATCACCTCTTCCTGTGTTGGTATTATCCGGCGCACCTCCTTCGATAATCTCCATAGATGGTACATATATTGAATCTCTATCCAAGGAAGGTAGCATCACTTCTTCATTCGTATTAGTATTAGATACGGCTGCAGGCTTTTGATTCATGTCATCTTTGGCAATCTTCTTTGCAATTACATCTTCATGTTCAGTAGCGTTGAGTGATGCTTCTAATGTTGCTGCAGGTGGCTCGGGGCCTAAATCATCGTCATCAAATTGCACGACTTTACGCATATTTTGTTTTGGAGGCTCGACGGTATTAGAGATCATCACTTCTGCTGCTCCCATCGGTAAAGGCAGACCATTATTATCATCTTCTATTTGTTGCAATCCAGACGACGATGTATTTGATGTATCAGTGTTGTTATTAGGCTGATCAATAACTGATGGTGTTACAACATCAACATTCTCTTCTTCGTTCTGATTCTCTTTAGTGTTCATGATTATACACTATAACTAATGACAGGATATATACACTATTAATACACTATAGTAACGAATATATGTACCTGATAGTGGGCAGCCGTGGATAATCTTGATCATTGATGATATCGTAGTACACCAACGATTGATTTGTCTTCTCCTTCTACATTTGTCTCTTTATGTCTTTAAAAAAAATGTCACCGGTATCCTAGCCTGCCCAGCTCGACCTCTCAAATCCACCTCTTTCGTTTGGTGAGGTGTGTGTAGAAACCAGCAACCCAATAAGAGAAGCAGGTGTCACTAAATGGGAGAGCTTAGGGGTTAGTTTTAAGGAAGGGGAAGAGTAGTACAAGATACTAGAATAGAATAGAATGAACATATGATATGGTCTCTTTTATATTATGAAGTTATGTATTCCCGTGATGCTGTCTTCTGTTTTATCTATTCTTCTTATCATCATCAATATCATCTTCACTTAAATACTTATACTCCCTCTATCACAATTCAGACAGTCTGGATATGCTAGGAGTAAACGCAATACAATCTCAATCCGTTGCGGTTCGGATGCCCTCCTATACTCGGAGTATCTCTGCATTGGCGTTACCCTGGAGGATCCCCTTCTTTGTTTGCTACTGTAATCAATGACATTTAACTCCTTCACATTATCACTGGCCACATGTATCGGTAAATCCCCATCTTTGTTTGCTACTGTAACTAATGACATTTGTTTCTCCAATAGATAATTCACTACTTTGTGGCTGAGATATGTTCTTCCGCTCTGACATGCCCAATGAAGAGGAGTGTTACCCCTATCATCCACATAGCTAATACTCTTTTCATCTATCTCTACCATATACTGAACAATGTCTACGGAGGCAAACTGGCAAGCTAATTCAAATGGACTCATTCCATCTCGATCATGTATATTCATGTAGTCTGGGAAGACCTCAAGCAAAGATTTTACATGTTTCAGTTTGATAGGAATATCCCTCCTTAAGCCATCACATAGAAAGTACCTTATGTCTGATATATCAATGTTGTGATCACTATAATAAGGCCCAGTAGATTCGAATGCAACTCTTTTGAGTCTATGTGCCTTTTCTATATCAATTCTACTCCCAATAGTTATACACCACAGTAATCTATCTTTCTTAAATGCCACGGACAGTTCCAATATGCAAAGTAATGTAAATACATAATAGACAGCATAAGGCTTATTCATGTGTATTTCACGGCATACAACGAAGTAGCATACAATAATCACATTGAGTATATCACAATGTTTTATGATTCGTGTTGTTAGATAATAGTCTATACGCTGTATTCCACTCTCTCTCCAAGTAATGTTTATGAAGGTATACTTTTAGTTTTGATAATGATATAATTGCAACAATCAGAAGCATTAGTTGGAAATAGGTAAGTTGATGTCTTTTGATAAATGTTTCAGCCATAATCGCTAGTAGAATAAGTTCCAAACTTTTGTGGAAGAGAAACTTTGGTATTGGTATATTGTCAACTTTTCGTATCATAGTTATTGCAATCTCTTTTGATTTCATTAGTTTTTGGCGAATTGTATTGCCCATATCACGTATGGTATTCATGGCTGTGTAGATAGTTTGAGGCTATTGTTACCTAATTAATAACGTGTGAACTATATTGTTCTCTAATTATTGTTATGCATGCATACAAAGACTAGTCTTGCGCAGTTGCACGATTCAACCACCGTAACTAAAGTATATATACACTTGAATGAGCTTGAATACTATCAGGTCGCTGCCACTATGTATAGACATCTCAATATGGCGTTAGATGATACACGCGAACTTTACTACAAATATCAATAATCGTCTCAACTCTCATGGTAGAACTTATTCTGATATGAAACTTCACTGCAAAAAGTTCAATTTTGTGCACATCTTAAGTATGTTCGAGCATTTGCAACACAAACTGCCAATACGCGATGAAAACAACATACAACGATATCATTTGATGAGGTATCGACCAAAGATGGAAGTTATATTGATAACAACGAACAAACACCGACGATCGGGGAGCGTGGGTTCTGTCATTAATATTGAGTAACAATAATTTTAAATAACGTACACATCCTACACTATTTTTTGCACCTCCTTGAAGGTATTTAGTGGCCTCTTCTTGTGATAGAATAACGGCTGACGAGTATATCTAGTGGCTGTATGATTAAAATATGAGCACTTCTAATAAAATTTGCAAAGACGGTGCATCAAAATTATCAAGTAGTGATGATGTATGTGAGATGAGTGATATGTTACAAAACATGAGTACGACGGCAGATAAAGATATAGTTGTATCAGTATGTGCCAATTGTGGTAAAGAAGGTATTGACGTTAATAATATATGCAACAAATGCAAGTTAGTGAAGTATTGCAACGCCTCGTGCAAAAAGAAACATAGACACAAACATAAGAAAGAGTGCGAGGACCATGTTAGACTTGCTGCTGAGCATGCCGCTAAGTTACACGACATAGAACTGTTCAAACAACCTCCGCCATTAGAAGATTGTCCAATTTGTTTCTTACAATTACCAACACTCAAAACAGGGTGGAGATATCAGACATGTTGTGGAAAAGTTATATGCAGTGGATGTCTCTATGCACCTCTTTATGACAACCAAGGCAATACAGTTGATAATGAAAAGTGTCCTTTTTGCAGAGTTCCAACGCCTTCTTCAAATGAGGAGATACTTGAAAGAGTTCATAAACGAAATGATGCCGGTGATGATAAGGCAATACATGGTTTAGGAATTAGCTATCGAGATGGGCGATACGGTTTGCCACAGGATTATACCAAGTCATTAGAACTTTACCATCGATCAGCAGAGCTTGGTCATGCCGCAGCTTATGCCAGCGTTGGTTATGCATATGATCATGGCAAAGGAGTAGAAATAGATAAGAAGAAGGCTGTAGATTACTATGAGCTAGCAGCTACGAGAGGAGATATATTTGCAAGGCATAATCTAGGCATTAAGGAGGAGAATGGAGGCAATACAGAGAGAGCTTTGAAACACTACATGATATCAGCAAAAGGTGGATATAGTTACTCTTTGAACAGAATCAAAGAACTATACTCAAATGGACATGCAACAAAAGAAGACTACAATAAAGCATTACAATTATATCAAGAATATTTGGGAGAGATTAAGAGTAAACAGAGGGACGAAGCTGCTGCTGCACGAGAGGATTATCGTTATTATTAGAATTGGAAGGGGACAAAGTAATTAGCTGTCCGAATGTTGTGTGTGGCATCAGTGACGTGTCCAAGTTATCAGAAGGTCGGTTGGGATCATATATTGGTCACGGCAGTGTGCGGTGGTCAGCATGAGCATCTGTTATTACCAATCGAAGGGGGTAGTGATGATGTCTCTTTAATAGTAGCCGTATGAAGGGGTTTGTCATCTTGGTAGAGATAAGGATTGGTCTCGTGTGTTATGACTACTCATCATAGATTGGCATACATTTGAATGAGAGGGTACATAGTGTTACATCAAGATGATAGATGGGCATGTACACCATGTACTCATGTGCAACAACGATAGACCGGGGTAGCATTATGATTGGATTGTATCTCGAGTTTAGATGAGACCCATTAGAAAGAGAGGCGAGGGTGTGTGTTGGGGCAGAGAATCAAAATTTGGGAGAGGTTCCCCCCTTATCGAGTTATGGTATGAAATGGCAGTAACAAGCAAGAGTTGGCAGAGGTAGTAAGTTGATATAGATGAGGGTGATATGGATAGCATGTCAAGGTACATTCAAGCAGTCATATGAAAGGAGTTGAGAACTGAGGGTGATATGACGGTAAAGGTAGTGAGTTGATATGGACGAGGGAGATACGGACGGCATGTCAAGTATGGCATATGATCATACCATCATACCGAGAGAGATGAGTATGTGTATGGTGTGATGTGAGGGGGTACTGCTTGGTATCGACTGCACATCAAACAATCATATGTCATGAGTGAGAAGAGGAGACGATGGTGATAGTGACACGTGATTGGTGAGATATACAAGATAGTATACACGTGAGTTTGATTTGATGTGAGTAGGTGGATCGACTTGGATCCCAGAGTCTGCGGGAAGCTCCAACGCCACGTCAAGGCGTCGATCATGTTAGAGTTGGGTGGGATGAGAGAAGAATATCAGAGGAAGTTGCCAAGCACGCTGGGTGAAATCTATTTGTTCCGGATGGCCCCAAAGCCTATATCCACTGGGAAAACTGTGCCCTATTTCTTGGTAGTGATCAGCATTAAACTTCAATAATATCGTCAAACAATCGAGGGTGGTGGTGATTGGGTAGTAGTGGGGGTAAACAATGATACAAAACAAGAAGCAAACAAGAAGTGTATATAACGGGCAGGCAACCTGTAGTAGGGCCCTACCACAAAGCTGCCCAAGATTAAAGGTATTATCTATACTATCATCATCCAACAACATCATATCAGAACTGCAAGTGTAAGAAAGAAGAAAGTTGACAATCCAATGCATCATTCAACATCTGGCCAGGATGAGAATGAAGATTGAACTGCCGTTGAAAATGGAGAATGAAGAATGTTAGATCATGTTATATTGGTAACATCAGCATCAACAACACATGACTTACCTTGGGGGGATGAACAGATAGTAATCCGTACACCCCCTAAATCACCAACAAGAAGAGATTATAATAACAACCAACAATAATTAACCGGGTTTAGGCGGCCTTGGACGAAGACGACCGCCTCGACCTGCTCTGCCACGATGCCATACTGCTGGAGGATACACCTTCCTTGGACGACGTGTACGGCGTTTGGGTGGAGGCGGAGGAAACAATGGAACATCCACACAATCAATCGGATCAGCAGCACCAAAGTCGATAGTAGAATCATCATCATCACTATCCTCGTCATCGGATACGGCAATAGCAGGCGGTGGCGGCAGTCGCTCCTTCTGTTCAACTTGATTGAATGGTGCTAGGACAAGCAGTTTGATATTGGTATACAAGTATATAATGCACCCGAGCAAGGCAACGGCTAATCGACCGATGATTCCCCAGATGATATTAGTCGGCAACTGGATAAGATATGCCATCGAGGTATACACGGCAGCCTTGTAATCGATAGACCGAACCAACATCATGAATACATATACCAGAAGAATCGAGATATATACGATGAGGTAGACGAGCTTCTTCGCAACCCAAGCCAAGATTGTCCAAATAGAGTTCAATGTACTGGTAGTGGCGGAATAGAGAATACCTCGAGCAGTGTCCACAAGTCCAATAGGTGGTGTACTAGTACGGACCGTGGCGGAAGTTAGCATGCCTCCTCGAGTAGTACGAATAGCACCTCTGTCATCATCATAATATGCCAGTGCAAAGGATATCACAGCAAACATCCGACGCATACGATTCACCAATGGACCAGAGGCTCCTATCACGTCAAGGAAGGTAAAAACAATTGACAACTGATATTGCCACAATCGAAGGAGGTAGTATGTAATGGTCTTCAAGCACATCATCAACATTACAACACCACAAGCCTGCCGTACACTGATAAGGCAACTTGGTATAATCATCGTCCACTCCGCAAGAACTTGAACGACGAGTGACCAATTAAACGATACCAAGATCAACATCATCAATATAACAACAATGCCCATCAAGGGTACGATTACCATCAGCATCAGGGTAAGGAGGCATGATTCATCAGTGACAATGTTGCCAATTGTAGTGATGAGGTTAAGCCGACGGGTTCTATTGACTAAGGCACTAGTTGATCCCCTCAAATGAGTCGGTATAGATTGCAATGCCTTCGTGGTGTATGTTGCGGCATATATGAGGCAAGTTCCAACAACCAAAGCTTGAAGTATAGTCCAGAAATCGAACAGCACCATCAGAACCGCAACCATCACGAGTAACGGTGCAGATGCCATGAGTAGAAAGGCAACGAGAAGGTTGTGTCGTTTATGCCGGACGTGTTGTAACCTCGAAGATAGGCATGATCGGAGGGTGCCCATTAGATTGAATGGAACAGCAGACGGATGTTGCACCACTTGTTTCCAATTAGATGCCATTTCAGATTGGGATTCGTCGGTAGAGGATTTGTCCATCTCAAACGAGGCAAGGCTGGCATCACCAGTGTCATCCAAGGCAGATGATGCGGAAGTGGTAATGCCCGTCTCAACATCAGAGCCCAAGGCAGGCTGTTTAGAACTGGCAGTGCTAATGATAATGATAGAACCAACCAAAATAAGAAGGATCAACCAATCAATGACCGATAATGTATCCACAATGTCAACTAACGAAGTTAACACCATCGGTAGGAAAGAAATGAGGTATGGCACAACCGATAATACATCCACAATCTCAATCAATGAAGTAAAGATCAGAAGTAGTAAAGCGACGAGGCATGACTTGTACGGTTCAATAGATACATCACTTGAATTAGAACCATCCACAACAGTGGAAACATCAATTGGGATAACCATCTCATTAGAAGCAGTAGAAGATGGCATGTCCAAACAAAGGCTAGAAGATCCAAGGGTTGGGGCGGCGAGTTCTTCGCCCTCGGCAACTTTGCTCGCATCATCCAAATCAACATTAGAAGAAGAAGAAGTAAAGATCATGACAAGGCACTTCATCAGGACGTTAATGAACGAGGAAATCATTTGGTAGTTGTACTCGAGTATCACGGCTTGAAAGATGCCCAAGCAAAGGATGGCAGTGCCCAAACGAATGATGCCACATCCTAGGGCAAGCAGGATGATCATACATCCAATCACGACAAAGTTCAAGGCATTGGGGAAGTAACTCTCCTCCTTATCAATTCCAACGAGAGTAGTTAGATCAGTAGAGGAAGCAACGAGGAGTTCAGAAGAGGAAGCAACGAGGAGTTCAGAAGTAGTGGCCACGATGACCTTGGATTCAGCAGGGAGTGTTAAACGAAGGAGATTGTCATCCTTGACAATGCCATCGAGGGTATCCAAAGAAGCAACACTATCAACGAGAGGATTCAATTGATCGATCGAAGTAACAACGAAGGATTTGACGGGTACAGGAAGAGCCTTGATACATCCACAGATAACTCTCAAAACGAGAGGCCTGATGAATGAGAAGGACGACTTGGCAATAACGCCGAGATGGTTAGTAAGGGGTGAGTTAGACTCGTGACGAGTCCAACTCGGGTAAGACGAAAAGGAAAGCCTAGATAACACATCGTTGCACTTACCTTCGTCATCGTTGTTGTTGTCCTCATGGAGCAACTTGATGAATGGCTCAACAATGCCGAGGGCAAAGGATTGATCATTGGAGATGATACGAATTAACATAGTCGGAGGTAGGGAGGTAGTAGTATAGTCAAGTGAACCAGAGGAAGAAGATCCATATCCTATCGACGACGAGATTAAAAGTATCCTGAATAAGATACTCAAGGATGAATCAACACCCAAGACACCACTTTGGTGGTACTTTAAGCTGGGAAGCAGTATGGTATTATTATCAAAGCGATGTAATCGATTAATCAAATAATGAGAAGAAGAGGCAAGCTCGTTCAAGTGGATAACACCGTGTAAACATGATGAAACAATGATTGGATGACGATTCAAATGATTAGCAACGGTCGTATCTATATGCCAATTCAAATTATTTACCAACTGCCATTTAATTAATAATGATTAAACCCGCCGAACAACAACAACAACAATTGCAATGGATGGTAATGTTAGCAATACGGCGTCAATCGAATATGTATACTTATACTTTATATCAGCTGGTCTATACAGAAGAAAGGGTATAATATTAAGATTATTTTCAATGATATTTCCCACTCCCACGAAACAATATCATGGGGGAAGTTAGGCCACATATTTTGGTATAGAATGGGTCATATGGTTAATGACAAGATTGATGGTAAAGGGAAGGGTATACAATGATAGTTGGCGTAGTACTTGTATTTGAATGGATGAGTACACATATCAGGGGTGCTTAGATCACATATTATCTGCTACTCTACGGCACTACTGTTATATATATATTGATGTAGAAGATGTATACTTGACAAGCAGGTAACGTGGCCGGCATGGTATTGGTATTCAATGCTGATCTCGTCTCTATGAAGGGTATCACCCAATACAGGGTATTATGAAGAACTGACACAAGATATGCACTTTTTTGCAATCGATTCGTCAGTAGAAAGAGATCTCTAATAAAGAATTTAAGTTGTGCATCTATTCTTTCATTAGTTTATTATTGTAAGTGTAATATATCGTCTTTGGCCATCATCTAACTACCAACGTGTGGCCTATTTCTTCTTGTTCTTCTTCTTTCCAACGACTGCAAACCCATCACTATCGACATAACCTCCCTCGTTTATTATTTGTTTCTCCATGCCTGCCCACTTTAAACTACCCTTGGCACGTTGATAAAAGAGTAGATAGGCTCCACCAGTTACGGCAGCATCGCCAGATGTTGAACCAACTTGTGAATCATTGTATCTATACCAATTTCCATCCTCCGAATTACGAACTGTGGCCGTGTAATGACCACTAGTCTGTGTTGTACCCATGTGTTCACTAACACCAAACAACTTGTAAATGGGTGGAGCTTCTGGATCGATTGGTCCAAGAACATACGATGACAGATCTAATCGATCAATTGGAAAGTCTACTCTATCCTCAATCTTCCTCCTCAAGAGACGTCCATCAATGTCGGGACACTTCTCATATGTAAATCGTTTCAAATGCAGCACTAACACATCTGGCGTATTCCACAAAGTGATGAGCTTTAATGCACATACATGTTTCTTACATGTAGCACAATACCATGCATTGTGGCTATCCAACTGCTCTCCTGCGGCAAACTGATCTAAGCAGTCCTTGAGGGGAATGGATGATCGTTCCTTGGCCGGTACGAGAGGTAGGGAGATGCTTGAATAAACATCAAACTTGATGGACTCTCGTCCACACTTTGGGCATGTCAAATGACTCCGATGCATACCCTGAGTATGATCCACAAAGATACTATCATGTCGTAACAAGTGATTCTTCCATGATTCCATTGCAGCCTTGCTATCCTCCATTCCAAAAGCCTCAACATCCTCGACGTATGGCTTTTCCTTGACACGGTTTAAGTCCTCATGCAACCCATCGAAGATGTACTGACAGAATTCTTGACTATCATGTTGATAATTGTTATTGAATTGAGGTGCATAGACTGATACTGTCTGCTTGAGAATCCTTGGTGCCAATATTGAGTAATCATTCGAGTATATGTCATTCAAGAAGGCAGCATATGCCGTGGCAATACGTCCCCCGGTTCCCAATGGATTCCTTTTGTTAATCTCGTTAATGTAATCACCCTTTAAGAAGTATTGTGTAATGGGCTTGATATGGTTAATACATTGCAAGATTGAATTCTAGGGATAGTTGTTGTTGATTATATGGAAAGGAGGAAGAACATAGGTTAGTTGGACTGACATTGTATAGATCTATAAAGGATTGTATACACAAGACATGTCACTTACCATGTAGCACGAGTTGCCCAAGTTATGTAACCCCACAACTCCCGTGGCTGGTGGTATACCTCGTAATGATTCCCGAACAAATCCTGAGCCATGAATGTTGTTGAACGGTTTCATAACCTCTACCGGTGCTCGTTGTGTTTCCATAGTGTAATTCAACGTGGTCGGTGACTTAGATGGTGTCTTGTTAGATGTCTTGTGTGTATTTACCTTGCATACTTCTTCCCCGTATAGATTAACCCATCGTCGGTAGGGTGGTTGAGCCACGGGCATGACACTACCATTTCTATTCCGTGGCGGTGTAAGTGGAGTAGCGGTGGGTAAGTTTGGTATCTCTTGTGGTACATCCACAAGGATCTAAGTTTATAAACGAGGGGGCGGTTTAGGTGAGGATATGACGTATGACACTCATACAAAATGATCAACACAACATATACAACATCACGTACCTGCCTCCTCCGCTTTAATAGGTTTAACGGGATCTTTGCACCCACATCATTAACATCTATCAACTCCAATTCGGCACCTCCTTCTAATTCTCGTGGCATATCGTTCTCATCTCCCACTGCTAGAACGGTTGCCCTATGCCATTTGGGACGTTGTACTAATGATGTCGATTCTCGTACCTCAACTTCTTGTCCTACCTTGATTTCATTCCGCCATTGAGCAGTCTTTGTCCAAAGAGGCACAGGCGGAGATAGCTAAAGGAGGTCAACAGAAGTGATGATGATACACACATGAGATATGATTATAAGTCGAGATATACTACCACCATAGACACATGAACAGCACATACCTTGCTTTTAGTTCCCTGTCTTCGTGGTAATTCATAATCCCATTTAGATCCCCACCCAAAGTAATGTACCTTGATAGTGTCAGGCTTAACCTCACGAACAATGGCCTCATACCACTTACGTGCCGAATCTTGTGCATCAACATAGTCACCGGGCTGATATGAAGAAGTATGAAGAAGAAGAGGATATGTGTCAGAAGGGCCAAAAGACAAGGAGTATAGAATAAGGTACCCTCTCCTCACACCAACAACTAATACTACCTACCTGAACACGATTCTCCAACTCTAAAGATTCACGTATCCACTTGGATGTTGGACTACTTCGTACCTCAATCAACAACTCAACCACTTGACCGGAAGTACATGCCTGTTCTTTAGCAGTTTTTGAATTAAGTGGCACCATGCCTAACCATTGTTCAATTGTCAATTCTTCCACAACCAATTGTTTCGATTTAGATGTTGTTGACTTTGGTGAACTAACGGGAGGTTCAGCGAATAATGATGCATCGTCTAATAAGTCATATCCATCTCCACTCTTGGTAGCCTCATTACATACACTCCTCTTCCATATACGGACACAGGAATTGGGTTTATTTGGTGCCGCGGCACGTTGTAAATCATGTAATACCTCGGAGATTGAGGATGTACGTGATGCTAAGGCTATGCCCCGATACGAGTGTTGAGGCAGGCCAGTGGTATTGTCGTCTGTTGCTACCACACTACTGACACCGCCAGCATCTTCGTCAACTATAACATACTTGAATTCGACGGGGAAGACTTCTATCGTATATCCAACACTCTTCTCCTTAGACGTCGTATCCACGGCCAAGTTAACAGCACTACTAGATACCGAACTAGTACCATCCGCTTGATCCATACTCTTCTTGGATGCTAATGCTTCTTGCATTAATCTTGAATATGGACTTGGTGTATCCTTCTTCTTCTTGGCAGCATTTAGGTACCCGTTACGCCCTGGACTATTACTACTTTCTTCTTCAATCTCATCGTTATTATCTTTTGATAATGGTACGGAAAGTAACCGTCGTTGGAATTCTATAGGACGAACATGGTTGTTCGATTGTTGTAACTTGGGAAAGTTGTTAGCCTCGTTATTGGCATAGGGATACGGATGTTGATAACCTCCTTGATTTACGTCTTGATGAGCATCCGGTGATAATGCAAATAAGGGATATCCATCGTCGTCGTCACCACTACCATTTGGACTGCCCGTTCGACTGTTGCTTTTGTTTGGAGTGGCATTACCGTCGGTAGTAGATGATGGTGTTGATATACCATTCACCGTCCATTGATCATGAAACAGTAATGAGCATGATGCCAATGATTTGTTAGGTGGGGCTGTGTCGTTCATGCCACCGCTAGTACCTTGAGGACCATTGACATATGATGACGGCGGACGATAACTGATTGGATGTTCTCCACCCTCATCGTCGCTACTACATATCACACCCTGAGTATTCCGTAGTAGTTCATAAAACCCAGTCGATACGGGACATATAGCCACCTTATCATCATACCCATCATTGGCAGCATCGTCGCCGTTGTCACATCCGAGTATACCCCTCATCGACAACATAACATGTTCATGCATAACTAACGGGCATTCAATAGTTGTCAAGGCACGACAATCTACCGGACCAGGTTGTTGATATGGTGGGAATGTAAATTGTGGATAGGGTGCTGGATAGGGTATAGGTGGTTGTTGTTGAAAGGAATGAGATGATGATGAGTGTTGTAGTAAATGAGATGGTGATGATCCGCCGGTGGAGTGAGATGGATGATGAGGGTGTAAGAAGTGAGGAGGATATTGTTGTTGATATTGATATTGTTGTTGGGGTGAGTAGTCCTCATGTTTCTTCTCATCTCCACTGAATCCGTGCGGTGGACATGACTCTTGTCCGTCGTGCCCTGGACCTTGAGGATGTTGCATCCCCAGATGAGGACCTTGGGTATGCTCGACAGCAGACCGAGCCTCCATATGTAACCGAAACTCAATAACATTATCAACCCAACAATTCCAACAATACATTAATTCTTCTAACCAATCCACAAATTCGTGTTGCTGATTCCCTGCCGCATTGTCGGCGGCATCGTCTAATAGATATTGATCGGATAATATAGATAATGCCGCAAGGACCTTGATTGTTTCGGGTAGTAAAGTATAGTAACGTGTGGACGTATTATCACCCTCACCACCCTCAACCTCCTCGGACTTGGAAGAAGATAAATCCCCCGCCGCTGGATGCCGCCAAGGACCTTGACCCTCCCCGTTTGTTTGTCCTTGGCCTTGTCTATTACTCCCTCGACCTTCTATATCCGTACCACCCTTATTCCCCCGTTCTATACCCTCGTCACTGCCTCCTTCCCTAATCGGCATCTCCGGAGGTGGTTCCTCATTCCCATCCTCACCTCTACTACTCCCTCCTCTTCCTTGATCTTCATGCCGTGATTGTTGCAAATCAACTCGTTCCCATGCCATGAAATAAGATTGTATATTCTCTATTAATATTCTATTTCGTACATAATTTATCCATGTTTGTAAATATATTTTTGGTATTAGATTGATTATTGTTGTGTTGTTGGTGGAGGTGGATTGCGATGAGAGTGGATGGGGTGTTATTATGGTCATCTCTTTTGACTCCCCGTGTGAACCGCCACCGTTGGTATTAGTAGAGGTACCACCGCTAGTGTTATTAGTACCGCCACGATGAGTAGTAGAGGCATAGCTCGAGTTCGAGGAGGAGGGATAGCCAGCCAATGGTAATGAACTATCCAAGAATAATGATCGTATAGCCATGATTAAATGATTTGTATTTGATATTGGTGTATTTGTTGTTGAGGGTGTTGATGATGTTGATATTGGTGGTGGTGGTAGCATTTCATTTAACTTTTCTAATACCGTCCTTTCTTGACTGTTATTTGATGTGGCGGTGGATGATTCTAAGTTGATGACCTTGCTATTATTATTAGAGATTGGTGATGATCGTGGTGAGGTAAATCCCAATCCCTCTATTCCTTGACTTCCATTTATACCCCGATTAACACTGCCTTGCTTGTTATTATTGGTTGATATTCTTCTATCCCCCTTATGATAATTCTGCTGCCTTGATAGCTGCTGCTGCTGTTGTTGTCTCATTGGACTATTATTACTATCTAATATTGGCATTGACATTCCTCTATTAACTTCGTCACTACCCTCGCCTTCCATACTCCTTGTGCCACTACCGACACTTGCTGCTCGTTTATAACCACCACTATTCTTATTATTATTCATATCATTCTTCGTCGTACATGAGGAGGAGGGTGACATTGGCCGAGTTGGTGACATTAGTAATAATGATGCCGCATTATCGGAATGGGATTTCACAAAGTTATTATTATTAGAGGGTGGCGGTGGTGAGGGTGTATTATTGTCATCATTTCTTCTATTGCTGTCATTTCTACTATTACCGTTCTTATTGCTCCTTAAACCACTTTTCTTCCCACTGCTGTTCCCCTCACAATCACTAGTACCAAAGAGTAAATCCAACATTTGATTACGAACTTCTATAAAATGTATAATATTAGAATTATCCCATTTATATATATATTTGGAATTTATGATATCGTTGTTGTTGTTATTTGGTTGTGACATACCATTGTTAGGGTTTGGTGGCATATCGTTAGGTGGCATATTGTTATTAGAGTGTGATATAGAACCCATATTATTATTATTATATTGATATTGCTGCTGTTGCCCGTTGTTATTATTAGAGTGTTGTTGTTCGTAAGGCATTGAGGGTGGCATTTGCTGTTGTTGTATTATTGGATATTGATTACTATTATTTATATTATTAGTTTGTGGGTAATGAGGTGGTTGATTAAGAGGAGGAGGCAACGAGTTATTATTATTATTGTATTGGATAGGGAAGTTGTTGGGATGTGACATCATTCCTCCTGGCAATTGTTGCTGCTGTGTAAAGCTGGGATGATTATTATTAGAATGGAGATGCCAGTTATTATTGTGAGGAGCATTATTATTACTGTTATTATTGAAACTTGGTAGATTATATTCATTGAGATTATTATTGTTAGTAGTATCAAATTGCTGACTATTATGATTAGTTGGCGGCGTCATTATACCTCCTCCTCCTTCGCTACTATTATTTGACATGGCTGGCGGTGGATATAAATGCTGTTGAGATTGTTGTTGTTCTTCCCAGTTATTATACGGCGTCTGTTGCTGTTCATTGTCTTGCTGTATATTAAGTTGCTCCATTTTATGTTGCATTGTTGAGTTGTCGTCTTCGCTAGAAGCTGCTTTGTGGTTGTTATACTGCTGTTGTGATGTGGTTCCGCTGTGTTGAGCTGTTTATATATATAATAAGGAGAAGAGTGAAGTATAGAGGGTAATGATTAGTTGGTGCATTGCAATATATATGATATAAACAGATCCCGCATAGCAAAAATAATATACATGCACTATAAAAATTTGTACTTACACTGCTGTGATGATGATTGATTGCCATTATCACTCCGACGTTGACGACAACCTCTTCTACTCCCTTTATTATTCATCTTTTGCTTACCACTACTATTAGAATTAGAAGGAGAGCTTGTTTGTGATGCTACAACTTGGTTCCAAGCAGATGATGATGATGAGTTGGTATTATTGGATTGCTGCTAGCTGTTGTGTAGTTGTTGGTGGAGTAGATCGCGACGACGACTTTTGTTTCGATGTTACTACTACTTATTATTAATAACGAGCTATGTATCTTGGATGGGTAGTATTATGCAGAGATCTGTTTAAGTATGCCACTGTGGTAGGGCATGTCATGTCATATTTTTATTGGCTTGGCTCCCTAGACAGGAACAAACTGCAAACGGTTTTATGAGAGTATAAAAGTTATTATTATTTCATCGCGCCACGCCCTCGCGACCCTCGACATGCAGTTGATATCTCATATATACCCCTCTAAATGGATATAGTGCTTCGTATACTATTTAGTACACTCGGTTATACCGGTATAGGTTTACAACGACGGCTCATACGTCACTAACACTATTGCAAAACTATCAAAATATAAACATCATTTACACATCACATCACTAATAACATAAGTGCTTCCTCAATTGGATAGTACTTCGTATTATTTGATACACTCTTTGTGTCTAAGAAGTTTATAACGCCGAGCTACTGACGATTAGCAGAGCGGTCCGTAGTCTATACCTCAAAAGAATTGCACAAAAAAGTATCTTTTGCAATCTATTATAGATTTGCAATTGCATAAGATGAGCGCAGCCAACAAAACAAATCGATAAGTGCAGATAGAAGTGATTACAATCTCGGTAATACAATAGTCAGAATACTAACATCAGCAAGGAATTTGGTTTGTATTTTCTTGACTCTTGTCAAACTTGCTACATTGGCTAAAACGATCATACACTTCATACATTGGTGTAGAGGACAACTCGTTTACTTTCAATTAGTACCTCCACTCATTTTAATATTGATAGTGCATCAACTCCGTGAATACATTTACAATCGTTTCGTAAAGAAAGAATGGTCCGTAGCTTGTAGATTGATGCCACGAACGTCAAAACTCAAGTTGAACGACCGGTTAACACGTATACATCAGTTTGTTATGTTTGGTTATGTTTTTGGATTATATCCGGCATTATACTTCGATAAGCCAAACATTGCATATATTATATTTATGTTAATTAGTATTGGTTATCTGTTTGTGGCACTTGTGGCTGATAGAATCATTTGGCATGTAACAATTGGCAATAGAGTTGATATAGATATGGCTCAACGGATGTATAATATTGTATACAATCCGCTGGGTGTGATAAAAACAGAGGTTGATGAATCATATATTAGAAACTATCTATGTCTCAGTCTAAGAAGACGGGATATGAAACTAAGCACCGTCAAAGAACTGTTTGAGATCTTTCCGGGATATATTAGCATCTCTGACCGAGATGGAATGAGTCCATTTGAATTAGCATGTCGATTTTCCTCCTTGGATATTGTTCGGTATATATTGGAATTGGATGAGAAAATGATTGACTATGTGGATGATAGCGGTAACACTCCTCTTCATTGGGCATGTCAAAGAAAAACATATGTCAACCCCAGTCTTGGTGGCAGCATTCAAGGCCTCGATGTAGTCAACTACCTATTGGAGAAACGAATGTCATTAGTTACAGTAGCAAACAAAGATGGGGATCTACCGATTCATTTGGCTAGTTATAGAATGAAAACCGATCCCGATCGTGTAGGGAGAAGCAAATGGAATTGGACGATGGCTGGACCAGAACGGATTGAGATTGTATTGCGTTTGCTCCTGGCGTATCCTGATTGTCTTAATTGTGCTGGAGGGGGTACAAGCAGTTCAAGTGGGAAGGAGAATGATAAGAAGAAGAATAGATAAGAGCTTCATGGGCATAGATAATTTTATAAAAGCGATCATACATATCATAATCATATGTTCATTCTATCTGAACTGCTCTCTTCCCACCACCTGAAACTACCCATTATTATTATACTGCGACTACTAAACAGTGTATCTATGGATATAATGCATAGAGCTGTTTGTATTGCTGCTGAGGCACACGTCATACACCGTCATTTTGATGAGGACCGCTGCCTAGACAGGAACAAATTATCAAACGGCTTTATGAGAGTAGAAAAGATATCAAATCTGAGTGATGAGTGTGATGACGGCACGCAGCTGATATTCATCATATTGATATGAGCTCCTCTATTTGGATATAGCACTTCGTATATTGTTGATACATTCTCTTTATATAAGAAGTTTAAATTATATCTCTCACGGCACAGTATCCATCGATCTTTACAAAATCTAAAACACATCACACAGATTTGATATCTTTTCTACTCTCATAAAGCCGTTTG
>Ga0214479_100144_pt1 | contig 43410 bp, 39 predicted proteins | sample M1_20Mar14CPVII9_5_FD_165054 | JGI IMG/M metagenome (GOLD analysis project Ga0214479, IMG submission 165054) | Marine eukaryotic communities from Monterey Bay, California, United States - M1_20Mar14CPVII9sort6BwellE14 | ecosystem: Environmental > Aquatic > Marine > Unclassified | place: USA... | reverse complement strand
AGTGTGAAGTATGGTTTTATTGGCTGGTTGGAATTTTTCATATCTCATGCACTTATTTATACCTCGTGCTCATTCTTTCTGTAAACTTTAACTTTACACAACGGTATGGTATACAAACAAACTATAGGAAGTAAATCTGATTGCAAATTCGATGCAAATTACAAAGTTTCTGGACCAGGATGTAATAACTATGTGCTAATAATTCAAGATAAGCATGCCTATCCAGATGATATAGATGTACAACAATTACTAGACCCAACTTCAAACACAAACGATGATTACTTTTATGTACAAGAGGCAATCTTTAATGATGGTGAACATGGAATTAACAGTGGATGGAAGTACATACCCGATGTATTCCTATCAGGATCAGTACATGGTAATGAACGAGTCGGACCTTCATCATTATTAGAAATGAGTGAATTATTAGTTGAAAGTGCATACTGTGAAAGTTTACCTCGTATGCACTACAAACCAAAAGATGAGAACGATGCAGAGGGAAATAAACGATGGGAACAGGAAATTATGTCTGCTAAAGCATGTCGTGAAGATTTACAAAATAATAAAGGTGTACCATCAGAATATCGGCAATGGTTGGCAAGGTTAGTTTCTACACGACGGACTGTTGTCATTCCTACGGCTAACGCATTAGGATATTCACGAAATGAACGTGCTGAAGATTCTATTGATCCTAATCGTGATTTTCCATTTGATATTGAACAAACAAAAACAGATACGTGTATGCAAACTATTGCAGGACGAAGTATAAATGAATTGTTCCGAAGTCATCTCTTCCCCATCGGCTTGACATTTCATGGAGGTATGGAAGTGATTGGTTATGAATGGGGAGCACCCACATACTTGAATAAAGATGCACCTGGGGAAGTTGCACAACGTACAATAGCCAGTGCCTATTCCCGATATGCCAATGGGTTTAAAGGACATACTCCATACGATTTTGGTACAATGAATGATAAAGTGTATTATGTCAGAGGTGGGATGGAAGATTGGGCATTTGCAGGAAGTTGGGATCCTGATCGGGTAGTAACATGTACTCCAAAAACATACAATGGATATCCACCCGAAAAGACACAGTATAATAACTCAACACTACGAGCGTTCAATATGTTAATTGAAACAAGCGATCCAAAGGAACCTAAAAGAGCAGAGTTGGGAAAACGAACCCAGCCTTTGATAAGTAGTAATGGTGCTGAAAATGGACATGTCGCTCGGAATATAAGATTAGCATTATTGGCCGTGGATGTAGTTGAACCATATGTAACTATACGGGGAGTTGAAGGTGTAGAGCTTGATGATGATGTCGTGCCTGGTGTCAACATGAGGAAATACAACGAAGCTTCTTATTTTGAGAATAACAAGATGATTTGGGTTCCACCTCAAGGTTCTCCGTCTTCAAGCCCTATTACGATATCATGGACTGTAGGAGGAGCCTTCAACATTGACTCTACTCAGTTAGTCTTTGGATTGTGGGATACATTGCCAGATAATCTTGCCAGTATCGAGGATGGGACATATCCGTCAACTGAAACTCTGACTTTGATCAATTCAAATGTATTCACTGCAACCGCATCTACCCAAGGAAGATCAAGATGGCACGAAGAAGGTCCATATCCAACTACTACAAATGAAGATGTACACCCTACTTTCACAGCCAATATTGACTTGTCAAGTTATCCTCCTGGATCGAAGGTTGCAGTCTTTGCCAAGGCCAAGGTTGATCAAGATTGGCTCCAACCTTCTGCTAATGTAAGCCCGAAGGATCTTGGACCTGTGAGTCATATCGTTAATGCAAGGCAGAATCCATCCTACTATGCAACGAACGCTGGAAAGGTTATTCGTGGCCGTGTGGACGATTGGTGGTACTCGGATCCTATATCCATTGTTGTAGGAGGTGTTAACTCTGATCAGCAGACAGAAGATGAAGTATTACAAGAAGCAATAGCGAACAATGCCCCAAGAAGTGTTGATGGAGATCATATCAAGGCAGTTCATATTAATGCACGATTAGAATATCTCACAGGTGCAATGAAATCGGCATCAAACACAAAGACTAATGAGTTTGAGGATACCGGGCGTACTCTTCCATTAGATGATACTACCAAACCAACCAATTCAACAACATCAATGTCATGGATGCTTGGTACATTATGTATTGCAATTATACTTGTTTGTATACCATACCGTTGTGTAAAGTTAAAGTTTACAGAAAGAATGAGCACGAGGTATAAATAAGTGCATGAGATATGAAAAATTCCAACCAGCCAATAAAACCATACTTCACACTAAAACCATATATCATCTATATCAACTTACCAGCACGAGGTAAACCAAACCATTCTTGAGTAGTAGTTAATGTAGCAAAGTTTGGATAATTAGCAACTAACTTTTGCAATCTATCTAATATTGCTGAGGATGGTAAGATTTCATATTGTTCTTCCTTTTCATATTGAGATGTTTGTCTTAAGGTTTCAGATGTCACTGAAGATAATACTACTGCAAGTAGTAAGAGATTGTATACCATAGTGTATTGAAGGATAGCTCCGAGGCTGTTTGATAGTTACTGTTGCCAAAGTCAAAGTTATTTTTTAAAGAGATAACTTTGTGGTGTAAATGATAAGGACCCTGCCTATATCGACAGAGTTAAATAGAGCCAAATAACAGCAAATCACCTGACTGTATAATTACTTGCTCTTCTGATAAATCCTCTCGCTGAATTGATAGTATAATAGGTAGGTATTAAACTCACCAACAAACAACAATAACAACGGAGAAAAAAGTCTTTTCATTGCAAGAAGATACATATCTTATTTTAATATCATCTGCCTAAACTGCCCCATGTCATCACTCTTTACTCTTTATTGGATATAATATGTAGTAATAGCGGCCTTTATTATATTCAACAATTGGTTTCATATACCTATCATATCTTCGACTTATATTAACCAAGACGGCATTTTCATATATCCACAGCTGAAGATACCCTAGCGTATCTTTTCAACTTCGACACAAATCTTTAGACATCTACCCTCTCTAGATATCTTTTTAAATCATCAATTATCACACTGTCATAAGCGGCCTCTTAATATTCCCGACATTCTATTAAGTATAACAACTTTTCAATGATGAACTTCTTTACATTACCACTACATAGCATACTCATCGGTATCACTCTCCTGATCTTCACTACTTTACCAACTATTACACAAGCAACATGTAATATTGCATATGATGCAAAATGTGATGCTATAAACTATACTGCAACATCCAATATCTTCTTCTATGTTAATGAAACAGAAAGTAATAAAGATTATGATACATATAATGCAACAATTACATATCATTGGGGTCCGGAGAACACTACCGTCGGTCCACAGGCATATAACATCACACAACCATATGGATTAAGTAGTACATATCAATATACTAATGAGGGGTATTACCTCACAGGTTACACCGTCGAATTTGTGGATGATGCAGCTGCAGGATGTTCAGGAAGAACATTTGAAAGATTATCTGTATTACATATGGAACGTACACCAAATTCATGTAAGTTAAATGCCGAAACACCTAATCCAACCATGAGTCCAACAGTTAGTGCTAGACCGACCATGTCTGCTAGTCCAACGAGTACTCCAACAAGTGGTGGTTCGGTTGTTATGATGATGAATGGTAGTATTGGTATTCTTGTGCTGGGGTTAGTATCTGCTGTGTCAAGCCTTATTGTTGTTTAGGAGAGTATCGATCTATCTTTGAAGATTATTTGTTAGTTTATTTTAAAGGAAGAAGTTTTGTAGGGCTGAGAATCGTTAAATGATGATATGCTAAAAGTCATATTATAGTATAGTCGAGTCAAAAAGTTCTATTGATTGTAGATAAACATTGCTTTCTATGTATGTGTATGAATTCTTATGAGATTATATACCAAGTCTTATCCTCTCCACTCTCGATAGTAGTCTTTCGACCAATATAGCAGAGGATTTAAACCAATTGATGCACCATCATATCTCGGTTCAAGACCATTCAATTCTTCTAGCGACTCTGCTTTATAATTTGCAATACAACTCTCATTCGATGTGTCAATTTCTGGAAATACATCTCGTAGGAGTTCTATCAAGTTTAATGATCCTCCACAAGTCGAAGCATGACCTGCGCCTCGTACTTTGTGAACAGTTGCTCTCCTGAATATCTCGGATGATAATCTATTTGCTTCTTCTATACTTGGTAATGTCAAATCTAACTCTCCAACTACAATCAATGTTCGTAGTTCTTGTGATACTTTCAACAAGTTATATGTATCAACATCTCCTGGAGGAGAATTGTCTGTTGAAACTCGTACTATTTGAAGAGTTTCAAATCTATCCTCAAAGATTCCGTTCCCCCACTCTAGCCATTCCTCTAATCTCCATTTAAGTGTTTCCTTCGGCATGAACTTTAGTCTGTTTGCTAGATCAAATGCCACTCTACCCATGTAAGCCTCTCTCTGTGGATTGTTGACGACTGAAGGCAGTCCTTTTGATGTAAGTATAGTAATTAGTTGTTGTATAGCTCGGCCTTCATCAAGAAACAATGGCACTAGCTTCGTCATCAATGAATAGACATATTGAACATTTGATAGTATTGGGTTTGCATTTGCAATTGGTGGGCCAAGTTCATATAGACTTGAGCGTAGATAAGAAGTGGCAGGGTTAACAAGTATCAAACCTCCCAACTCAATGTGCTCTTTGTTACTCAGCTCGAGAGCAACTTCAGTGGAAAGGATACCTCCAAAGGACTCGCCCAACAGATATATCGTTTGTTGTATGTCATCGTCATCGCCTCTGTATTCCTTCATCAAGTAATCAAGGACTGCTTCTTTCAATTCTTCAAATGTAGATCTATCATCCATATCAATCTTGAGTGCTCTTACATCAAAGCATTCTGATAATGATGGAAACTGCAAAAACGGTGCGAGAACAGTGCCATCAAAACCAGGTAGATATAGCAGTATAGGTTTGTTCTTGAGCAATTGTTGTTCATATTCCAATACAGCGGGTGGGTATCCATCTTCTAATAATGGAGATACAAATTGGATGTGATTGTTGCTTCTGCTTCTGTTAGAATTATCTTCATCTTTCAGCTGCTGTTTCTGCTTATCTATTCTATCCTTTTGTATAACTTGACGTTTATCTATCGCACCAACTACGGCGTTTTGAAGTACCTCATTCCATGCATCACTTCTAGAAGATGATGACAGGTAGTGATGGTTATTTTGATGTCGTGGTGGAAGCACAAACGTTGTGGGTATCCTCTCTGAACTCACAGTGGCAGTGATACATGATAATACTATTAAATGTGTCCTCATCTCGTTGCTGTTGGGTTATATTAGGTGTAGGAGTAAGTATGATAATGTATGAAATTTTGCTGCGCTAGAAAATTCGAATTAATTCTCTCACTATGAAGTCTGATACCTCCAGACTATGATACAGCGTTAAAATATGAACTAAAACATTGGCGGACGGTATACGGTTTGTTATATCGATACCTATCGACATTTGAATACCGTATGTTTGGAAAGAAATGCAAAAATAAAAACGGAGGAATTTATTTTGAAGTCAATATATCGAGTTAGAACTTCGTTCTTTTTACGCAATACAGTTCAGTTTCTCAACTATGTTGCGTAAAAAAAACGAAGGACTTAGTACATATCTTCATTGATAAATAAATTCCTCCAATTCGAGAGTAGGTCTGAAAAGCACCCATGGAGGATCGAACTCGTGGCCTATTTTTGAGTGCGAAAGGTAGTCAAGACTATAATTTTATATGGATACCTTCCTTCGCAGTCGAATATGGAAAATCAGCTCAACATTGGAATCAGCATAACTCAAGCACCAAATATGTTATGGCACTATATGATGCATCAATGGATAGCCCTTTACATAAGCTTTCCATCGATGTATGGGTCGGCTATGGAAACTTCACCTGAAAAAATATTTTTGCATAACATTCCAAACATACGGTACATCACACATTATTATCCGGAGTTAGAAATAAATGAAGGATACCGATGTTTGTTGAAGAGTTTTGTTTGGATTTCGGATTTGGTGTTTGACAACATATTATTTAGAGAATAATATAATATAGACAATATGAAGATACAAAGCTCATACATAGCTAGACAATGTGCTGTAATCTTAGCGGCTAGTATATTGACCTCGTCTGCATTTCAACTACCTCATAATAATGTATCGAGACAAAGAGTATTGCCTTCTTCAAGTACGTCCAATATAATACAGCGTGATGTAACAGTATTAGAAATGGCCAGTAATAGTGGTGGAGGGGGTAGCAAAAGGAAACGCCGTAAGCGCAAAAAGGTAGATGCTACAAGTACTACTACAGCAACACCAGCTACTGCAACACAAGATGTGGTCAAACCACCAACTTCATCAACAATTGATACTGAAATAGAAACGAAGAATCAATCTGCTAAGGCATTTGCGCAAGAACTACTTGCACAAGAGCAAATGATGTTTGATGAAGAGGACTTAACAACCTTTACGCCACAAAAATTAGAAGAAGATGACCGTATATCCGCAGCGGCACAACGAGCTGGATTTTCAGTAACACGAGAAGAGGAAGGTATTGATACAGAGTTAGAAGATTTATTCGATTCACGTGAATTCTTACAACGTAAGCGTGAGAAACAGTTGGAAGATTCTGAAAAGCAAGGTAAGGCCTCAAGCGCCATCCCTACAAAGAAGAAGATCAAACGTTCTGATATTAAGGCATATACAAAGTTATTAGAAATGGACCCATTAGCTGATGAGGATGATTCATACTTTGAAGATGAGGGTAAGATTGATGTTATATCGGCATTATTGGGTGATGTGGAACCAGGTGTGGGCGAGAGTAGTGATGAAACTACGAATAAGTCAGGAAAAAAAGTACAGAAGAAGACTAGCTTTTTAGGAATTGGTAGCGGTCCGTTGCAAGTTGGACATACGTTTGGTGCACTTAGTGTAATTTTATGTGCATTTGTGGAATATCCAGGTTTTCCGTTAACGAACTTACCTGATCCACTGAGGGGTAGTTTACAGGGTGGTCTTGCAACTATTTATCTAATCAATGCAGTACTTGCCGTCTTTTCAGCAATGGAGGCTCCATCACGCAATCAAAGTCCAATTCTCTGGGGTGTTAAGACATTCGCGGTTGGGGGTATCGCATATGATCAATTAATGCAGATTCCCACACCAAAAGAGTTGACGGAAAGAGCCAGGAAGGAAGAGGAGTTGCTACAAAGGCGGCAGGGAAGGAGAGGAAAGAGGCAAAAGTAAAGTGTTTTGTGGAAATGCGACGAACGAGTGAGATATGTTGACAAGAAATAGTAATAGCACATTCACATTCACTCACGGCGGCTTGTAGCATGCAATCAAATGAGGAAATGTGTCCATCTTAATCTAAGTACACTTTTAATCAGCTATTTCGTCTTTATTAGAGCTGAATCATCGGAAGCGACCAATTCAATCTCAAATACTTTCTCCTTGAGTAGGACTTGTGCAGTACCTTCGACATCTATAAACTGAGGCCTATTGATTTTGACCTTGATTACATCACCTGGCTTGAATGGCTCGATTGCTTTAAATATATCTCCTTCCTTTTCAATAGTTGTGCTTTCTACCTGAGTTATGATGTCTCCCATCTCCAACATACCATTAGAAGAGCGCTTCAATCCTTTTAGTCCACTCCTTGCCGCCGGTGTTCCTGGTTTCACATCTAAAATTAAAATACCTTTGGTTATTCCGAGCGCCTGTCGTGCCTGATTGGAATCTAGCATTGTAATGCCCAACAATGGGCGTACAACTTGACCGTTTTCAATCAATGTTTCGACAATAAACTTGACTGTATCTGATGGTATGGCAAATCCAACACCGGCGCTCGCACCGCTAGGTGAATATATTGCTGTCGCCATGCCAATTAGCTTGCCCTGTGAGTTTAGTAGAGGCCCACCAGAATTTCCTAATATGCCATTTGCAGTGCGAAGACGGATAGAGATGATTGTGACTTCTGTTAGTACATGTGGTTTGCAAAAGCAATCAAATAAAGACAAAAAAGTTCAACAGAAGTAACTAGATCACCGATACTTCTTATTAGACGCTTGATTTCATATGATAAAACAATACTAACTCGGACTTTCCTGGATTAATGGCAGCATCGGTCTGAATGACATTACTGATCGGTCGTCCTATTGGTGACTTCACCTCTCGACCAATCCCAGATATTATCCCTGTTGTTAGTGTATGATCAAGTCCAAAAGGATTGCCAATTGCCAAACTTCCCTGACCGACTCTCAAACCTGTAGAAGTTGTTACTGATATTGGTTTCAAATCTATAATAGGGACATTATCAACTTTTAGTACTGCGATATCTTTTGTTGGATCAATCCCAACTACTTTTGCTTTGTAAACAGTTCTTTTGTAATTAGTAAGTACAGATGATCCATCAGATCCAATGGCTCCTGGCTTTACTGATGAGTATTGTGGTTTAATTGTTGATGTACTGCTTGTTCCCGGAGTTAGTATAGCAACATTTGCACTTTGGGCCGACTGTATGACGTGAAAGTTAGTCACAATATGCCCATCAGTATCCCATATAAATCCCGAACCACTACCAACCGGTACATCCATGACATCTGTTGAAAAGACATCTTTTGATTGTATACAATGCAAAAAGATTGAGCATCAGATGTGAGCATGTTTGCAAATTATGATAAGCACATGACGATTGAGCAAAGATATTGGCTGTTTGCAAATTATGATAAACATGAGAACATAACATACCTCGTTTCTCGGTAAATGTATCAATATAAACAACTGATGGAGCAACTTGTTCGAATATTTTAATACGGCTTTCCTCGGCAGTATCTGCACATAATCTGGAATCTACGTATGCCGATGCATCGTGTGTATTTAGGATAAATGGTAACGAAGCTAATGCAAGTATCTTTCTTCTTCCTAATTCATATGAAGGTGTACTATCTTCTTCATCGTCATTATCTCTTAGATGAAAAAATGTTTTGCTGGTGATCTTCTTCTGCAATGAAACTTGAGTCTGATGATGCAGTTGGAATGCCGATGCGGCCGCCGCTATTATAGAAGTGTATAATATCGCTTTCATGGATTAGTTACTACAAACAGTTCAAATGATAGTATTTTAAAGCACTTATTAGCACTTTTACATAGAAGACAGAAGATCAATACATCATCTGTTTAATAGGTAGTAGTATTGTTCTTTCGATATCATATTGCTAGGTTACACTCTCATAATAATTTGAGTTTAAGGTTTAAGATTTGCAGTTTGCAAATGTAGTAAAATGGTGAAGCCTACTATTACTACTTTCTAAGAACTAAGAGATGGTGAAGCCCTACTACTACGTCCTAACCCTAGCCCTTCTAAGCGGCGGCGGTACAGCCTCATATGTATCCGATGTAGACACTACTACTAATCCACAACAAACAACACAGGAGATTGATATGCTCTTATGCAAATACTGCACAAAAGAAGCAACTAATGAGAATTCATTGGGTGATTGCAAACAATATACCACACCACTTAACAAATGCTACAATCCCCAAAGTTTATACCCAAATGATGTATCATGGGGTGATGTTGATATATTAGATGAATTAATGCTGAATAATCAATTAAAAAGAACATTTTATAAGAGTAAAGATGGCACCTGTGATGGAAGAGTAGAGAAGATATCTGAGTTTCTTCTCGCAGGGATAATAGCACCAAACAATAACGACAATAACAACAATATAGATGGGAAAGGTGATTCATATATATTACCATTGAATGAATGTGTCGGACCATTTGGTAAGCCTAGACCTTTTGGTAAATTCTCGCTCCATCATGTTATTGCAGAAGAAGAATAAAGCACTTGCAACTTGAAAAGGCTGAAAGGTTAAGTTGCAAAAGAAGTTTGAATATTTCTGATAAGATTTTTGACATACACTGCTAGAATCAAGCGGTTGTGTCGGTGCGGGTTGATTCAATATTGCATAGATTATATAGTGTAGTTGTGGATTGATCTGAGAAATTACCTGGCTGGTGATGAAGCGCTTTAAAAAAACAAAGAAACTCTGTAGTAACTTTAAGGTTGATTAGTAAACATTATTGATGCTTATCATATTGTTTACTCGTCATCCTCGGCCTCGAGTTCAGCAATCTTGGCATCCTTCTTAGCTTGAACATCAGCCTTCCTCTGCTCAATAGTCTTCTTAGCCTTACGCTTGAAGCTCTTGTCAGGGGAGAAGCTCTTCTTCTCGCTAGGAGAGGGATCCTCACGGATCTTCTCATGAACACCCTCATACAACTCCTCAAGACCATCAGGCTCGATATCATTCTTGATGTATGAAGCAAACTGTTCCTGGTACTTGGTCTGATCCTCCTCCTCGAGGTATTCCATGTACTCTCCGACATGTCCACCAAAGATACGTTCGCGGTGCATATCAGCATCATACTCCTTGGAATCACGGTCATATCCGGGGAAACGCTTCTCGGAGTGAGGAATATCAAGTCCACCATCAGCGGCACCCTTCAATGCACCGAAGATACGACATCCAGTAGAAGTAGTCTTGCATCCAACATCAAGAAGAGCGCGGAAGGGACGCTTGTCCTCATCGACCTCATCGACATAGTAGGTAGTCTTACCAACCTGGGTAGAAACAACATTACCATCAATCTCGTCATTACCTTCATAAACATCATCTAATCCAACCTTCTGAAGGAGACGACGGGCACATAATAATCCAGTACAGTAAGCGGCGGCATAGTTCTTAAGACCAACATTTAGTCCATAACGGGGTAACTCGGTAGAGCTAGCACTTGTCAAGATACGATCACCATCAATGAGTGAGTAGGCAATTTGACAGATAACCTGACGGTTGGTGAAACGTACAACAAGACGGTACTTGGGACTTTGGTACTTGTTCTTTGCTTGGCAGCACAAACGCTTACGTTGACGGTAGTCAGTCTTACCCTCGCGACGACGACGGTACTTGACTTGGTAACGCTTGTAGTAAGCCTTTGACTTTTGGATTTTAACGAAGACCTATTGTGGGAAGGTGATATGTTATAGAGAATGTGGTGAGTATATATGTTTGAAGTACCTATTATAATATTCATTGCAATTAGCAATGTAAACCACATCAAAGTCATTAGATACAAATTAACCCTCGCTTACAAACTCTAACTCCGCCCAAAATGCACACATACACAAGTCAAGTATAAATAGCAATGTATAATAAAGTGATAAAACTCTATCCACCGCTATTAGACGACAATAGAAACGTACCATCTTGATAGTAGTTACAATAAGTAATTTTGATTTAGAATGGTAAATTTATTCCACTTGTCAAAAGGAGAGGAAAAGATACCATAGGTGGTATCCTATTTAGTAAGTGGTAAACACTCATCTCAAATTGTAGACAGGCATCTCACTCAGTTCTCCTTATTTACATCACTCAGTTCTCAAGCAAGTAGAGAGTTAGGCCGACCTACATAGTTGTGTGGGTTTAAGTTACTAGATATACACTTATTCTACAAACGATTCTACTTCCTCATATTGAATGCCGTGTACGTACTCAACTCTTTTGCTAGTCTCTCTGTTCCCAACACCTGTGCTTAACATACCAAGAGAAGGAGACAAAGAGTTCTTGACTGTATCCACTGCTGTCCTAAGTTCAATCAACTCATGTCATTTTATTGCTCATCTCTTGTATAACTGAATCGTCAATACTATTTGTACCTCCGGCATATATACCTTTTAGAAATAACTGTGCCAATGCACATAATAAGCCCATGATTGATGGAAAGTACAAATTGAAATCTTTCCAAAGAAACAAGCCAACAACACTCCACAGGGAACAGTTTATGGTACTTGCAATTGTGAAGGGGAGAGGTATAGAATCAGCACTTTTTGTAGCAATGACATTCTTTACTGCAGCCAATGGAGATGCAAACAATATAATATACCTAAGAATGAGCAGTGAAACATATTGTTAGATAAGAAGGATATTAAGAAGCGAAGCAAAGGATACACAACAGCATTGCAACATTATGCATAAGATACTTCTTACATCAATACTCCTTCTTTGCCTACGATCTCAGCAGCAGTCTCTTTGTCAAGTTTTGATACAACGAAGGTGTTAAGAAGGACGATCCATGACACTATAATTATATGCTGATTCATTGTTCCTGGTAACGATGATGCTCCTATTGGACTATACTTCTTGAACTCTCGAAAGTAATAACTTCCAAGTAATGTACCCGCAATGTTTGCCCATTTCACTGAAATATTGGAAGAAGAATGAGAGAGTAAGCATACTTGCATATCATATCTATAGCATAACATACACATATCATGCATAGTATAACAGTATACTTGTATACACTTACCTTGCGGAGAATCTACTAAGTAACCATACATAGCCCATATGACACCATTTGCTGTCATTGATGAATATGGTAATAGTGGTAGACTGCCAACACTCTTTGTACGAGATACCTCTCGTATTGTTGGAAGAGGTGCCAAAGAGCATAAAACTGATGTAATGGGAGCTAATTGACTACATATGTCTAGAAACTTTGATGGTGATCTTTCTTCTACTACTTGACCTCTCCTTGTATTTACAGCAGGCTTTGTTGGTTCTGCAAATCTTCTTGCCGTGCTTGTAGAAATGAGGCAGAATACTACTGCAATACTAATGATGATATGTTTTCGATTTGGAGTATGCATGCTGATGCTTCTACTTTTTTTCTTATGACAACCAATATTATAATACATATATGACTACCTAATATTATCGCTCTTTATAAATAATAATAATGATGCTCAATACCAATCTATATTTTCCTCCTCTCTAAACTATTATCATATTCCCCCTCCAATCTTGGATTGTTCCTTGCCATCTCTCGACTCTCGACCATCAACTTGCTTTTTGGCGAAGCTAATTTTTCGATTTCTTGCTGTCGGGCGGTGAGGAAGAATAGGAGACTCAGTCTGATATCAAGCAATGTCCCCTGAAAGTATAGGATGGTACCTCTTATATACATTTCCTTAGCTGGTTGATACGAGACATATCATTATGTATATTGATCTCATGAAGTTAAAGGATACCCTACCTAAATAAGTAAGGATTGAAATTCAAAGGTTATCTATATCATAAGATCAGGAGAGATGTACTTGTAGTTGGACTTCTAAACATACCATCTCTTACTATTATTTATCCAACATACATCTGACACTCCTCTAAACTGATCTAAAGAGAAGACCAAAATGAATCCTGACCTAGCTCGCTTGATTGAAGAAGAGAAAAGAACTTGGCATTGGCTCGCATATTCTCGACAGTTTGTTGGATCTTACGACTTGACTTGGGCACTGGATTCGCCTTGAAGAACTCTTCAATCTCGTCAGCCTTTTCATTTGAAGTGAATCCACCCGCACAGCTTACAATCACAGCATCCATGAGACTACTGCTTGCAGTACCAACCATATCCTTAATGGCTTGGAAATTCTCCTTCATGAAGGTAAATGCAATGGGACGTCCCTCACCAGACGAAGAACGTACAGAGCCCATAGGATAGAAGAAATCTTGTAGTTTGATCTCTCCACTGATCGCCCACTCAAGTGTACTCTTCTTCAATTGTGGGTCGGTGGCATGCCCAATACTACCAAGCACATGCTTCCTCTCGGCGTTATCTGATGCTTGAGAAAAGTATGCCTTTACCTCGTCATACTCTTTTGATCCCCCATTCTTGAGCACAATTTTGAATACAGACGAACGCATATCACTTGGGAGAGCCTCCATATCTCCATGATTTTGCTTAAACAGTTCAAATCTCCTTGTAGCCTCTGCCGACACAGAACTGTCAGCATAGCAGAATGTAGAGAGCAGACCGATCATCATACCTCGAAGGAGAACGTCTAAATGACCGTCAGTTGGCTTACTCTCCCATCCAACCTTTTTGTATAAGCCCAACACGATCTTACTACCAAAATGCTTAAAGTTCTTGCTCATGGCCTCATCATCGGACGTGATACTATCAAGTCCTCCCAAAATGTCTGCAATTCCACTCCAAACAATGTAGTCATCTTCATCTGTGTAGTTCGAAAGTAGCTTGATCAAGTTCTCTGGTTCCATCTTGTTTGCTTTGACAAGAGCATAGCTATCTGTCAGTAGGGCAGCCCTATCAGCAGGAGGTAAAGTCTTCGATTTGATTCCAACACCCAATCTCTCAATCATTGTTGGAGTGAGTTTGACACGCATGGGAACGTCCTGACCAGCGTTTAGCTTAACCCATTTTCCCGATTTTAAGGGTACAGTTACAGTCGCCGTTTTCTCCCTCATGAAGATCATATCTTGTTGAGTTCCCTCCTCAGTGCATGTCAATAACGGGATGCACCATTTCTTCTGTTTTTCTTCATCAGAAAGGGGGGATCCATCGCTTAGGAACCACTCTTGTTCTAATTGAAGTGTGACTTTATCATCCTCCCATTCTTCTCCTGTTACAGTAACCAAAGGAAAGCCCATCTGTTCTGTCCAACTAGCCATCATTTCTTGGACTGGCATGCCACTTGATTCTTCCCACGCTCTCCATAAATCATCAGTCTCGGTGTTACCATATGCGTGCTTCTTCATGTAGGCCCCAAGACCCTTTTGGAAAGCTTTCATTCCAAGTACAGCCCTGCACATCTTAACTACAGATCCACCTTTACAGTAGGAGATAGCATCGAAGACCTCCTCAACCTCCTCCGCGTGATGAATTGGTACCTGAATCGGATGACTACTCTTGAGTGAATCAAGCCGAAGAGCGGCTGATAGATGGCCAGTCGTAAACTGATTCCACATCTTCCAGTTGGGAAACAATACATCGGCTGCCCAATTCTCAGCCCACGAGGCAAATCCCTCATTTAGCCACAAATCATCCCACCAAGTCATAGTAACCAAGTTACCAAACCATTGATGTGCGAGTTCGTGAGTGACCACTGTACAAACACGCTGCTTTTGATTCGATGATGCCTTTTTGGGGTCAATCAACAAATGTAAGCAGTTCGTTGTTTTGTACAGGAATAAATGTACAAATCAGTTTTTTCTTTTTGCTAACAAATCCCATCAAGTGAAAAAAGTGATATCACATGTAAGAGAAGATCTAATGTGATATCGTCAGTGTTATTCGATGTGTTTAAAACTGTAACAACAATATCCACAAACTATTCCCAAACTTGATAAAATAATAAATTGTAACTACTGTTTATAACGTTTATTGGATTGTATATGGATTTTGATTTGTGTGTTTGCTTTTAATGTTGGATAATGCGATATAGGTGTGATTGTGGGAGAGTTGATGCCACCATTGATACTTGAAACATCATGTAACTTTAACTTCCTTGCAGCGGTAGTATGACAGAGCAGTTTTCAACTGTAGGATACCGTATCTTTTTAGTTCAATATCGTAGTAACCAGAGACAAGAAGGAGTATTAGTAGGACAATATGATTGTCTTCTCTCGTCCTATACTATCAGCAACTGCTGATATGGATCTTGGCGGTGGCGGTGGCGGCGGTTTTAGTACTATGGGTGGAGGTAGCATTAGGTTGGGCGAATCGGATGAATCCGATAGGGATGAAGGAGATTTAGAAAATCAATCTTCCTCAAGTAATAGGAAACGGCGTTGTTCCGGTAGTCCACTCCGCTGCCTGGCATCAAATAATCCAATTGTTGGTGCGGCTGCTAGTACATACCGTGCAACTGCTGTAACTGCTGGTAGAGTATCAAATTCGGCCCAATCTCGTTTACGATCTACGTTGAATAGTGCACAATCACGTTTCGGTCAAAACAATCGCAATAATAATAATGAACAAGATAGTGACGAAGAGATTGGAATGGGTAGTATTGGGGCATCAGTCTCAGAAGTTAGTACCAAGGCTGAGTTTGATACTTTAATGGAGGAAAATGATAATAATCTCTACAAGGTATTACTTGCTGGACATAACATTAATATATCTTTACTGTATGGTGAACTTGGGGATTGGGGACAACAAAGTTTTAAATTATCATTAGGATTGGACGGTGCCGCATCACTCAAAAAGGTCGAAGATACTTTGGGTGAGTTGGCCCACTTCATCCATACTGAATCCAAGGCACGGAAGAAAGTTTACATGAAGATTCTAGCGATACTCCATTTCCCACCAGATGATCAAAACATGCACGAGGACGGAAATATGACTACTGGTGGTGCCAACCAATTGCCAACCAATCCAACCTTGAGAACATTATATTATCTGGCTATAAGTGTTTTGATGGCACAATTTGGTGTCTCCTATCCAGTTGCTCTCGTTACTGCAATTAACACAATTGTTCCCACCGACGTCATCCCATTCACCCTCCCTCATAATGCAGCCAGTACTGGTAATGCCGACTATATCAAGGCAAAGAAGGAGTCGGCTAAAGCCGCCACACTCATTGATAACCTTGCACGAGAGTATGGATTCACACACACCATTGTCCTTGGAGAGTATCCCTGGGAGTTCTACAATACCTATTTGAAAGATTTGGATAGCTTTGAAAACATCACGTTATTATTATTACAGAAGTTTGCCCTCGTCCATCCATCTGCAATGTTAAGTCCTGAGAAAAACACTATTCGGCAAGTATTTGAGCTAGTATTCGTTCTTTGTGCCATGTTTAGTGATATATCAGGCCCAGAAGTCGAGCCTGTCCGTGATATTACATTGGATGATGATATTACTACTTTGAACTACGCACAGTTTGGCCTCGACACTTACATCAAACTAGGGAGGGGGAAACGTACTGGTCAATTCTTCTACTATGCGTGGTTCGGCAGTGGAACAAGTCGTAGACTTATCTTCCTTGCACGTAATCGCGAAGATATGGAGTCTCTGATTACTAACGAGTTAGAATCAATCACCATACCACCAGGTACATGGAATGGCACTGAACCAAATTTCCCCACTCAACCTACCTTGGTGAATGGAACTTGGGGGATTGGTCTTCCTGTGTCAGAGGAGACATATCAAACAACAAATCAGCAATACAAATACCTTACAATTGGGGCAGTTCATTGGTCTGATTTGATTAGGGATGTGCCACCAAGAGGTTCACAGAGGGATTCGGGTGCTAGTGGTCACGTGACATATCAGAATATTATGTTAGGTAACATTACATTGGGGGTACAGAATAGTGAGGCACTCCAAGCTTGGAAAACTTACGTCACTGAACAAGCAAATCAACATTTGAACCCAACACATGTTGGTTGGACCGCTCTCACCGATGAATTCATGAATCAAGAGGGTCTCGCAGTTGATTTTGGTTTATCATGATTATAATATGAATATTGTTAGAGGAGGTTAAAATTAATTTTTTGTTTTTTATAATCAAAATACTCTTCTCTATTAAGAGCAAAGCTCCTACTTCACACAAAGATCAATAAACAATATGAGTGGAGGTGCAAAGTCAGAAGGCGACGAGCCAGTTCATCATATTGATGCTATTCCCGGGTCTTTGTTATCGTCATTGCGTAAACCAAGCAGCAATGCTGCGCCATCTAGCAGAGTATTGCTAAAGACAATTGCCCGCAACATAACTAATAGCTTCGATAAACATAATAAGGACCTGCTCAGCAAGAAAGGGAATGGACCAACAAGACTATTCAGGATGATAATCGTGAGAAGGCTCATGTTGCAGTACCCGGAAAGAGACTGGTCAAAGTTTGCGGCATTGGACAATTTCCATGCAGACGTATTATCTCCTTCGGACAACTCGCCACTCCACATCACGTTGACATTAGACAAGGCCTGCCTCGAGTGTATTGGCGCTACTCTACCAGGGTTGCAAGATGATCTTCAGGAAAGGAACTTTTATGTGCATGGGAGAACTCTTCCTCTGCTTGAATTAAACCACAAAGCTGTACATGAAGCCCTTGCCAAAGGGAAGTTTTCAATGACTTTCTCACATGAACTCATCACAGAGCAGGCGCATCTCCAAATCAGCCATATCTCCACAATTGCTTGCAATTCCAATACAAACCCAGGAGAGATACGCCGCAGTAGTGTTGAATTCAATCGTGCGCAACCGAAGCTCTGTATTGTAAAGACACAGAAACTATTGCAAGCAGAAGCAAAAGAAAAGGGTAAGGAGATCGAAGTTACTGAACATGAGACTATAACATCAACAAAGATCAAGAGAACGGAGTATGTTACAAAAGTTAACAAAGCTGTGGTCAATTTTCAGAAGAATGAATTCAAAGAGATTACCGAAAAAATCAACAGGAATATTACTATTACAGTCAAGCTTGTGCCTTGGAATTACTTTGATGATCTAGGACGGTCACCACACGATAGATACTATGACAAGCGCATGTGAGTATAATGTTATCTATTGCTTCATCAATCTCATATACATCTAACAATCTATCTTTCGTGTTTGTAGTGCCGACAACAAGAAGAGAAAGGCCAAGACTGATGTTGATGAGTCTTCGGAAGATGAGTGGGCTGACTCTGATGATGAGTAAGCGAACTGCAGACCTCTTCTCAGAATCTGCATTCGACGACATTCTCATCGATAGCTTACAGTCTCACTAGACGATATGTCATGTAACTAAAATAGTCTCGCATATAGTTGCAAGTTCCCATCCTTAAACTATACCTCGACTTCACGGTATGTCACTAGACCCCAGTTCTCCATTGCTCCGGCCGCAAACTCAGGGATCGCCACCATGTCAAGTTTTGGTAAAGGGTACGGAATGCCAAAGAAGTCATCATATGCATCTAATGATTTTGTTGCGCAGTCTAAAGCAAATTCGCCGCTGTTACTCTTTCCTGGGGGGGTGTAAACTCGAACCATTACTCCGTGAGTTGTCTGAGCTTGCACAAAATCAAATTCACCAATAACAAATGCCAATAAGTATGTACTCATGATGGGAGAGTCAGCAAACGTTAATTCCTTCTTCTTACCACCAGCTAATGTTTTGTTTGATACTTCAGGCATATTCGAAAAAGCATCCATATGTTTGGGTACTGTCAGTGTTACACTAAAGATTGCCTTACGAGCAGGTTCGTCCCAACAAGGGAAGGCACGTCTTGCATCTAAACTTTCAAACTGTGTTGATGCCATAATCTTACTTTCACCATGAATATTTGTATAACTACTACGATAGAAACCAGCCATTTCATTGTTTAAGAAACCATTGTATTCGATACTGACAATCTAGTATCAATGGAAGTGGATGAAACAATTTGTATGAGATACAATATCATAATACAATGTCATATAACACAAAATATCATAACATAATGTATTTGAATTGGTGCAAGATTGAACATATCTTATACACTTACCAAAGTAGCACTGGCAGGTAACTTATCTGTGAAAACGAATGATACTGTAGTTGCCTTGAAATTCACACGAATCTCATCGGCTTTATGTATCGTCCCATCGCCATCTTTAACAATATAGGAGGCTGATTTATAACACAACTCTTTTGAGTGCATGATAATCTCATTGGACGCGATATCATTGGTTGTCGTAACTTCGATTGCAGTATGACCGGTGAAAGTATAGTTCTCAAAATCTGGAGTTAACTTGATATCATATCTCGTTGGGTTGATTGACGATGGTAGGAGGACACGGCCCTCGGCCTTAGTAGAGGATGCCATGATATAATGATATCGTTTTTGTGGGTAATTTTTCCATGCTGTAGGCTAAGCAGAAAAAAAGGAAGAAGAAGAAGAGAAGAAGGGAAGAAAAGGAAGAGGAGGAGAGAGGGAAAGAGGAGGAAGGGATTTGGTATGTTTTGAAGATTAATCAATACCTCTCTTTACTTGGTGGTGATCTTGTGACAAATGCTTTCAGCCGCCTTTTTGTGTTGGTAGTGGGGTTGCCTGGTGGTGGTTCCAAAACAGAGTTTTCTACTAAGACATGAAAACTGACAACCTCTTTCTCAAGACCTTATGATATGGAGTGTGTTTTACGAGGATAAAAAGATATCATTATGGATTGGATGCAACCTACCACCATTACCTCTATGTAGTATGACCCCATTTTTATTGGGTGTCTATTATGAAGTCGCCGAGGCGTGATTCTTCCTCCCTTATTGATGTCAAATTTAGTGATGGACTGATGCACCTTCAATTTTGTAATTGCAATATAAAATAAATATAATGTTATGATGCACTACGATACGATCGGCAAAGCACTACGTTCGGTGTAGAACTAGGCGCCAGTAATCTCAGTTGTTGAAATTGCGCTAAAGAGTTGTTTGTATATGTTGGGTTGGACCATCGAATTTGCCTACATTATTATTAACGAGTTTGCAATTAGAAAATCAGCATAACACTGTAAGTTGATACACATATGTGCCTAGGAAAGTATATACGTCAAAACAAGACTATATCACATTATATATTTTCAAGAAGCATTAGAATCGGTCAGCCTTATATGTACCTTCAATTTTGTACCTAATTGCAATGTGAAATAAATATAATGTTATGATGCACTACGATATGCAAAGCACTACGACGGAGCAGTATTAGGCGTACAATAATCTTTAGAACTTGCGCTAAAGAAGCCTGGATCATGTTGTTGGGTTGTTGGACCATCCTAGAGAGAATAATTTTGCAATAGAAAATCAGCTGTGTAAGTCGATACATATATATGCTCCTAGGAAAGTATATACGTTAAGACAATATCATATACAATATATTAAAGAAACATTAGAATCGGTCAGCCTATATTTGGTAGCGAGAGAGGGATATGATTGTCAGATATGCACATTCTAATGCGCATGATTTTAGTGAGGATGTGGTCCCTACATTACGGTATCAAAACTAATATCACCTGTTAATAGTTAAATTTGGTTGAATTAGTATTAAATATTATGTAAAAGTAGTGTATATTAGTTATTAGGTAGTATTAGTTGAAAATTGAAATTGAGAAAGATAATGTCTTGACAATATAATACAATAACACAATAAGTCATTAGCAAAACGCAACACTCGACACCTAACCACAGCAATCATCATATAATGCACAATTGATTGAAGCCAACATGCATCTTCTAGAGTTGGATTTATATAAGTTTGTTACTTAAGAATTACTCGAAGTAGATTTTGACCCAAACCGAAGTAGGAAAAGGCTATTTTGACCTGTTTTACTGTAAGGGAATGACCTTGACTCAAATACTACTGCCCATCTACTGCCCCTTTGACCAGCCTCCTCCATTACAATTGGCCATTAGTCCACCCTTGAAACTAGCTTCAGTCACTACAACAACCAAGTGGCTACTGTCAAATACTCCAAATAGTGATCGATAATCAATCAGTGAATGGCTGCTCATAATTTTGTTTGAGTCTCTCGAGCATAACTCATCAGCTATTTCACCAAGAATTGCAATCCAAGAATTGCAATAGAAGAACAACAACTACAACCTACATAAACAAACAACGTATCCATCGTCGATAGAATATGAAGCTTTCACGATTATCCGCGGCATTTGCCGCATTGATTCTGCATACCGCAGCAGCAAAGAATACCAAACTACGCGGTGGAGATGATAGTGAACCATCCTCCATCGTTACCCAAGGTGGAGAAATGGAAGAAGGTGATTGTACAATCATCGCTGCCGATAATCTAATGATTCCTGAAGGTCATGAAGGTTATGTCGAGCAACATCGTCGTCTTTCGGGAAATCATCACCTCGAGTTTGCATGTCAATTCTCCGATGGTAGCGTTGCTTCAATGGATACACTAACACCTGAACAGCAAGATGAACTCGAAGAGGCAATGAGCAATGGTAAAGTAAAATCAGGCCGCTCTAATCTAAACCTCGACGATTTAGGTGCAACAGTCTCTGGGTCATCTGTAAGTATTCCCAAAGGAGCTAACATTGCTGCCAGTGCTAAGGGCGGTAATCCACCAAGTCATGCCAAAGGAGGAGGTTCAGCCAATAGTGCCAAGAGTACTACTCGTCGTCACCTTGCCCAACTTGTTGGTAACAAGTATACCCTTGTCGTTAAGGGAGTGTTCAACGATTATCTCTTTAGTGGAAAGTCAGCAGCTCAACTCTCCGACGATGTGTTTGGAACTGCCAATGATCCCGTTAATCTCAAAAGTCAACTTGAGGCATGCTCCTTTGGAAAGCTCGTTACTATCCCGGGACCTGATCCGACCTGGAATGGTGGTGCCTTCACTTCTCTTGCAGGCATTGAAGCTGCCGATGGAGTACTTGAGATCAACATGGGTGTTGATATGACTGGAATGAGCAAAGCCGATATTTATAACCTTTTTGTAACGAAGACGATTGAAGCTCTTGGGCCTGAGGTTACAGCTCTGCCAGGGCCTTTTGATCATGTCATCTTTGCAAGGGAGACATGCCTCACGGAGTGTGGGTGGGCAGCGTGTAAGTTATTTATCTATTTTCACTTTATGTTTGCAGTTACATCATATCATCTCACATCATATGCCCATTATACTTTTCTATCATAAATACAACAGATGCTTACGTCAACTCATGGGGGCAGATGTTCCAAGGAGGATATATTTCTCAAACAGGTGTTCAAGTCCATGAAATGGGTCACAATTTAAACTTGGCTCACTCAGGCTCACAAGGCATCTCCTGGTCAGGAGGATCTGTCGGTAGCGGTGGCTACACTGATCACACTTGCATGATGGGTAAGTATGAAACTATTCTTTGCTGGGTTTTGTGTTCGTTATGATGTACAAGAACTCACATCCATTGTTATTATTATAGGTAACCCCTTGTATTCCGACGACGTGGGTCAGATGTGCTGGAATGCTGCAAGTGAGTAAGAAATTTGTACATCCTTTTGATTATTTTGACTGTCTCTCCTAACAATCATATCCACTTTCACCTACTCTCAGAGAACTTCCAGATAGATGGTTGGTATAACGATGCCAAGCTTATATTGGACCCTGCAGGTGTTATTGGGGATGCTAGCTCGACTTGGACAGGTGATATTGTTGGTGTCGGAGAGTACGACTTGCGTACAGATCAACCTGTCACTATCAAGGTAAGTTGTTGTACTCTTTCGTGCAATATGATTGTACGTACCATTGTACTACACAAACATGTTCACTAAAATGAGATACTTTCCTCGTCAATTCTCCTACTAGATTGAGACTGGTACTCCTCAAGATTACTTCGTCGGTTTCAACCGAGCAACGGGGCCTAACTCTCAGAATGATCTTGCTGATGATCAGGTCAACATTATCCAAGTCGATGGAAACAATGGAATAGGATACTCTCAGTCACAACTTCGGGCACTCCTCAATGGAAACACTTTTTCTGAGTACGCCATTCCAGGTCTAGTGTCCTATGCCGACCTCAAGATCAAGGTCAACTCTATTGACACTTTTGTTCAACCAGGAAAGGCTACTGTGACGATTGGGTACGACCAGTGCACATCAAATGCAGAGTGTGAGTCAATCTCTGGGGGGTGCTTTACTTCCACATGTCAAGCTCAAGGAACGCCAGGAGCTAATGTTATTGGATGTGTTGATGTTCCTATTGATAATTGCTGTGGCAACGATATCTGCGAAATTGGAGAGACTAGTGCTAGCTGTGCAGCTGATTGTATCGAAGGACCTAATATCGTTCAACCTGATGACTGCGGCAGCTGTTGGATTCGAGATGGAGCTATGTTTGATGTTGAAGCAAAAGCTGATGCTGATATTACCATCACCAATGTTGAATACAAGGTAAGATGCGTCTTGTATATGTCTTTTGATGAGTCCTCTTATTCTACTCATACATTATCTTATGACTTCTTCTAATACCAATATTCATAGGCATACACCAACTCAGGTAATGTCCGACTCTACTACCGTCCAGGAGGCAAGGCAGGTTATGCTTCCGGAAGTAGTCTAACTTCCAATGGATGGGTATATGTAAAACAGGCTCCAGCATGTGGTGCTTGGACGTACTGCAGTATTGATTCATTATCCATCAATGTCGAAAAAGGTACAGTCGTTGGCTTGCTTGTTGTTTATGACAATGGTGGTGACGTGTTATATTACAATAACAATATTGGACAAACAAGCGATGAGTATGCCATTGTACATCAGGGTACTGCCGTCAACTTCAACTTAGCTGGCGATTATGCTAACAGCTTCCACAATGCCCTAATGTTTTCGGGTAAGGTCTACTATACTGCTGACCTAACGCCACCAGCGCCACAGTGTAGTGTGAACGCGGACTGTGATGATAATGTATTTTGCAATGGACTAGAGACATGTTCTGGTGGTACCTGCCAATCTGGCACGGCTCCAAGCTGTTCAGGATCCACTCCTTTCTGCTCTGAAGACCTTGATCAGTGCGTAGCATGTCTTGCTAATGCTGATTGCAAGGACGAAGACTTGTGTAACGGAGCTGAGACGTGCTCATCAGGCCAGTGTATTGCTGGTACTTCTGTTGATTGTGATGATGGGGTGGCTTGTACCGTAAGTATTTCGTTTGTTCTATGATGTCCTCGTTTTTCATTCCCTGTGTTCAATGAGGAGTGACTAACTTATTATTCATAAATACCCATACAAGGTTGATTTCTGTACACCAGCAACAGGCCTGTGCACTTCCACTCCTAATCATTTAGATTGTGACAATGGCTTGTTTTGTGATGGTTCTGAAATTTGCGATGCAGTACTCGGATGCCAAGCTGGTACAGCTCCCTCCTGCTCAGGGTCTACTCCTTTCTGCTCTGAGGACCTTGACCAGTGTATCGAGTGTCTATCCAACAGTGATTGTGATGACGGGAATGCCTGTAACGGAGCTGAGACGTGCAATGCATCAGGCCAGTGTGTTGCTGGTACCCCTACTGACTGTGATGATGGGGTGGCTTGTACGGTGAGTATTTCTAATTACTTTGTTCTTCCTTTTGATGAAATGGTATCTTGTAACTCACGCACTACTTCTCCTACAGGATGATGTTTGTAACCCCGCTGATGGCACCTGCTCGTCGACCCCGAATAATGCCAATTGTGACAATAATTTATTCTGTGATGGTACCGAAACATGTGACTCGACCCTTGGATGTCAATCTGGCACGGCTCCCTCCTGTCTTAACTTTTGCTCTGAGGCACTCGATTCATGCGTCGACTGCCTTGCTGATTCTAATTGTGCAGATGAAAACTTCTGCAATGGTTCAGAGACGTGTTCTTCCAGTGGTACTTGCCAATCTGGCACAGCTCACTCCTGCTCTGGTGAAACTCCACTCTGCTCTGAGAACCTTGATATGTGCGTAGCATGTCTATCCAACAGTGATTGTGATGACGGGAATGCCTGTAACGGAGCTGAGACGTGCAATGCATCAGGCCAGTGTGTTGCTGGTACCCCTACTGACTGTGATGATGGGGTGGCTTGTACGGTGAGTATTTCTAATTACTTTGTTCTTCCTTTTGATGAAATGGTATCTTGTAACTCACGCACTACTTCTCCTACAGGATGATGTTTGTAACCCCGCTGATGGCACCTGCTCGTCGACCCCGAATAATGCCAATTGTGACAATAATTTATTCTGTGATGGTACCGAAACATGTGACTCGACCCTTGGATGTCAATCTGGCACGGCTCCCTCCTGTCCTAACTTTTGCTCTGAGGCACTCGATTCATGCGTCGACTGCCTTGCTGATTCTGATTGTGCCGATGGAAACTTCTGCAATGGTTCAGAGACTTGTTCTGCCAGTGGCTCATGTCAATCTGGTGTGGCTCCCGATTGCTCTGGTGAAACTCCATTCTGTGATGAGACACTTGACCAATGTATTGAATGTCTATCCGATAGTGATTGCGATGATGGCGTGGCGTGTACAATCGATACCTGCTCGGGAGGTGTCTGCTCTTCGACAGCAGATGATGGGTTGTGTTCAGCTGGAGGGACATGTGATACATCTAATGGATGTCAATACTCCCAAACTGTTTATGCCTGTAAAAAGTGGGCACCTTCCGAGGCTGAAGCGTGCGCTGCTGGTAGTGATTCGAGGTGTGGCCCCTCAATAACAAGCTGTGGCAACGGTGGAAAGGTTTGTCATGAATTCTCGTGTCCATCTAGTGGACCTGAACCTACCACCCCAGCCCCTGTTCCTGCACCAACTACTCTAGCACCAGTTACCCCAGCTCCAATTCCTGTGCCTACAACTCCAGCACCAGTTACCCCGGCTCCTATTCCTGTGCCTACTACTGAAGCTCCTATTGCATCTTGTGTGCCATGGAAAGGACAATGTTCTAATAACAGTGAATGCTGCTCGAACAATTGCAAAAGGAATGGAAGTTGCGGTTAGAGAAGCAGCTCTTGGGTAGTCAAGTCCGAAGTGTAGAAGAATTATGAAGTATGGAAGACAGAGAGCGAGCTTATAATAAGTCAAGATGTCAAGTGAATCTGTATTTCCAGTTTAGGGTTTATTTTTGTATTGGGGGGAGCTGATAAGTATCAGGGAAGTGCTCTACTCGCCAATGGCAACTACATCAAGTTACTACTCAGTTGCAGTGCGTGAGAGTTAAATATAAGTAGAGAGAATAACGAATTAGAGAAAAATAAGATATGAATATGAATAGAATGCATCTCCGAATTGTCCCTTGTTATAAATGTTTAGAGAATCGTTTGGGTACCTTTTATGGCCTGTGAAAGTATAGTTCTCAAAATCAGGCGTTCGCTTGATATCAAGCAACGTGATGGTACGAGGACACGGCCCTTATGACACTAAGTTGGATGCTGATCTCTTCGTTTTTGTAAGCTCCTTGGTTGTAATTCTAAACAGAGTTTTCCAATTGAAACATGAAAACTGCAAGAAATGTGAGCTCCTCCTTGCCTCTTGCCGGGTTGATAATTAATATAATATCTCAATAAGCTTGATAATAGAGAAGTAACACTGCTATACATCATATATATAACGATCGAATAAGAAGGAAGTTAGAGGAGAGTAGGTAAATTAAAAAAAATCACTTGCAACAATCCACACGAGTCGCGAGACATAAGAACGAGGAGGTTAAAGAGATATACTACAATACTACCCAATAAATATATAATAAATACTCCAATGGCATCAAATGATACACTTCAAACAATAGCCGGAGTGTTAGGTAATGTACTAGAATGGTACGGTAAGTTTACCCAAGATCTCTTACATGGTTGCTCGTCATCGTATAATATGATATATTATATGCTCATGTTATCTATCATTTATTGTATCTATTCTATTGCTTCTACAATACACATTTAGATTTTGGTATTTATGGATTCTTCAGTGATACCATAAGTCAAGTCTTCTTTCCACCGGGCGGTGAACATAACCTTGTATACAGTTACTTGGTCTTTGGAGGAGGTGAGTGTGATGATCGTGCAATGAGTTAGACAAGATATAAATGTGTTCTAATAACCTTCTGTTTTCATATATAAACTGTCTGAACATTCCTAGCGTTTCTAATGCGACCAATGGGTAAGAGTCTTGTTGTTTGGTTTGCTATTATATGAATTGTAAGATACTCACATCATACCTATGTATATTTATAAAGGTGGGATCATAACAGGGAACATCGGAGATGCACATGGTCGAAAGAAAGCATTAGTATTCAGTCTCTTTTGCATGACAGTGCCGACAGTCGCAATGGGCTTTCTGCCAACATATAAACAAGTTGGAGGATGGAGTACAACATTATTAGTCATATGTCGATTATTGCAAGGGTTTAGTGTAGGTGGTCAATTACCTTCCAGTTTAGTATACACATTAGAACAAAAACCTAGGCAACACTGGGGATACTACGGAAGTATGTTCTCTCTGGCATGCGGAATGGGCAGTGTATTAGGAAATCTCGTTGGGGCATTGATACGGCAACTCTTGACAGATGAACAATTATTGGAATGGGGATGGAGAGTCGCCTTCTTTACAGGTATACTCATCCTTCCTGTAGCTATCTATCTACATCTATATGGTAGAGAACACAACCCAAATGAAGGACATTACAACAATGAAAATGATGATGGATTGGATGAATTAATCGATGAAGCGACCGTTACAAGTGTTGATCAAAGAAGTGGTAGAAGTAATACAATGGCGGAATCAATAACATCCTCGATCATACAAAATACTCGTCCATTGCAACATTCTTTCAAGAGAGATAATCTTGCAGCTTTACTCTCAAGCTTCCTAACTCCAATGTTAGCGGGCGCAGGCTATTACATCACGTTTGTATGGATGTCTATTTATATGTCAACACTTATAGATCCGCCAGTACAAAGCGCTTTTTGGGTGAATCTTTTAGCGTCTCTTTTTCACCTTTTTCCGGTTGTACTGGCAGGTTGGTTATCAGACATATATGGTAGAAATAGAGTCATGTCAGTGGGAGCAGTCAGTGTCGGCATTGTAGCACCTTTTATGCTATGGATAATCAGCAGGGGAAAGACAGTTGATGCATTCTTTGCTCAGGCTTGCATTGGCATACTTCTATCACTCTTTTCGGGTCCAATATTCGCATGGTTGCCTGAAAAATTTCCACCCAGTGTACGGCTAACATCTGCGGCTTTAGGATGGAACGCGGGAATATGTGTTTCCGCCGGATTTTCTCCTGCGGTGGCTACCAGCTTGGTTCATAGATTTGGTAAAGTTGCTCCTGCGTCGATCTATCCGTTCTTCGCAGTCATAGCGTTGATAGGGATGTTTATTTCGACTAAGGTTCACAACGAAGAAGATGAATCAAGAATAATAGCAGGTACTAAGGCGACACTGACACTGGATTCTGAGTTTACAGATGAAGCTAGTACTCGTCTTCTATAAAATCTCACTTGGAGTATGTATCATAAAAGTATAAAGTATTGTACATTAGTGTTAACTCTTACAAGCTTGAGTGTTGCTTTAACTCAATATTAATAATCATAAGAGACATGTGCTCAAATCGTCTTCAAGAAAGGATGCTTGAGCTGTCTCTTTACTTTGACTCTCACAATCACTAACCGTTCCAGTTTGATGAGTCTTTGTATTTATGAACAAGCCTGCCAAGCCTAGTAATGCAAGGACTGGATATATTAACCCAGGCGCCCACTCGGCAGGTCTTACTAATGCCGTCGCTATAGCTGGTGTAAATCCACTACTAAGACATATACCTAAGAAGTTAGGTGTGAAAGATACTGTGAGACGAGAGGCACAACATATATTGTAAACAATACACAATGTCTTCTCTTTTCTTACCTATATTGAAACCTAAGGCAGCCGATGTCAATCTAACCTTTGGTGGAAATCGTTCTACAAGCCAGGTACAAAACGGGCCGCCTATTGAAAAGAGGAACAATAAAGGTAAGTTCATGTATGAGAACAGAGAAACAACAAAAATCTACACTTACAGTAGAATGAAAGGAAGACGCATATTGCCATTTGTGCAAAGAGAGCTTCAACCGTATTCCCCACAGATATTATCCATACCATGACAGGTGCTATAATACCTACACTGACTGCTCCGAATGTCATTAATTTTACTCTCCCAACTCTATCAGATAGCCATCCAGCAAGGAATGATACCATTGTAAGCCCGACTATATTAGATGCAAGGTTGACCCAGAATGCTCCTGAGATTGGAGGACTGATTAGAGACTCCATGTAAATAACCATCCAAACCACACTAAGGTAGTACCCTCCGCCATACAACATGGGAACCAACGTACTACTTGCTAACGCTGGCCAATTCTCTCTCTTGACACTCTCTCTTAATGGATGTGTCTGTTGCGATGCAGATATTGAACCACCAATTATGCCTTCCCCGTCCTCGGCATTTATTCTTTCGTCTAATCCCTCATTAGATACTGTACTATTATATTCTCCCTCATTTGGGTTGTGTTCTTGGCCGAATAGTCGTAAGTATATTGCACAGGGAAGAATTGTTATACCACTTATGAAAGCAACACGCCATCCCCATTGAAGGAGTTGTTCATCACTTAATAGCTGACGTATTATAGCGCCAACAAGATTGCCCAAGATTATCCCGCTATTGGCTGCCATGTTTATGAAAGATCCATAATAACCCCAGTGTTCTAGATTAACAATGAAGATAAGTTTTTATATAATGAAAACAAGAAACAATATAAAACTACACTTTGAGAACTTACCTTTTGGTTTTGTTTCAAGAGTATAAACTAAACTGGAAGGAAGTTGTCCACCAACTGAAAATCCTTGTAATAATCGACATATTACCAACAGTGCTGTACTCCATCCACCAACTTGTTTATATGTTGGAAGAAACCCCATGGCCACTGTAGGTGCAACCATTGAAAATAAACTGAATACTAGTGCACGTTTCCTACCGTGGACATCTCCTATGTGACCAGTGACCAATCCGCCTATCGGTCTCATTAGGAATGCTTATTAAGAGTGCGAGATGATAATGTGTTAAGAGGTTTATTTGATATTGATATAGTACGAAAGTGTTGAGTATATGAATATCTTACCTCCTCCAAAAACCAAATAACTGTATATTAAATTTTCATGCTCATGTCCGTCTGATGGTGGAAAGAATACTTGTGCAATTGTATCACTGAAGAATCCATAAATACCAAAATCTATTTGGCATTATATTTTAGGATAACATAATATATTATATTGATGATGAGCATATCATATGTATTATTAGGTAGTAGTGAGCAACACACAAGATATTTACTTACCATACCATTCTAGCACATTGCCCAACACTCCGGCTATTGTTTGAAGTGTATCATTTGATGCCATTAGGGTATTGTTTTGTTCCTATTTGTATCAAATCTGCAATATCTTTTGTCGTTCGAATTTTGTTGCAATGTAGGTTTATTGTTTTGTCCTTTTTCCTATTTCCTCTTATTAAATGTTGTTGTTGTTAGATCTGTTTTCTTTATTCTGTTGTATTATAAATTATAATGGAGCCTTTATAGTGTGATCAAGTGTCTTATTATCATCATCAGACCGTAGACCGTAGGGCAGGCCCACGATCTCTTTATGTCAAGGCTTACGCACTTCAAGTAGGCCCACGCCATGAGAGTGTAAGGGATGAGTTGCAGCTATTGTAAATTGTAGTAGTAGAGATGTTCATAGCAAAAGCACTGGTTAATTGGTTGCTGTCTCCTGCATCTTCTACAACCAACATTAGTATATATTGAAAAGGAAATGTGAGTTAAGTATCTCCAACAGGTTTGTTTTATATAATATCTATCCTCCATCCTATCTCATGTTACAAACATAATATAATTATAAGTTGTTAACACAATTAGAAGTTGGTTTGCTGTAGGATGTATCTCGTAGTGATTATTTCACTTGGCATTAGTATATTAGTATTATCAACATTACATTATGTTCATGGTTTCATATCATGCCCAACTTTACCTACTGCAACAAAAGACTTTCGTCATTACCTTCTTACTCCCAAGCCTCCTCCACTTCCAACACCACCACTAATCGATATTGATTCAGATTTGCTACTTTCTCAATCATTTGCATCTTTGACTATTAAGGAATTAAAAGACTTATTACGACAACATAATGAAAAGGTTTCTGGAAATAAGAAAGAACTAGTGGCTAGATTAGGGAGTATACTTTCGTGCACTAAGGATGATATACCTTTAGAAGAATGCCTAATAAGTGATATACAACCGATATTAATAGAGGATGAGGAAAAGCATAGTCTACTTGATACATATAGTAACATGACATTGAAAGAGTTGAAGAATCTTCTACGCCAAAAAGGAGCCAAAGTTAGTGGAAATAAAGCAGAATTAGTAGATCGGCTTATAGAGATACAAGTTGCAGTCACAGAGTCACCTAAATCAGATGTCAAAGATGAAGAATGGTCTATACTACAGCCAAGTATATCATTAGATAATCAGAAGTTAGAAGATACTTCAAGAGAAGATATAGAACTACCATGTCTGTCTGGGTTGATGTTTATCAACAAACCTGCTGGTTATTCTACGCTACCAACAAAGCAGCAATTAGACAATCCATCACAACCTCCTGAATATCCATGTCTATCAGATAGTGTAAAGAACTGGCTATATAACAATCCAGATGGAAGAGATAGAATAAAGGCTGCACATAGAGAAGAAGACAAGTGGTGGAAATTCATGCTGCAATCCGTATCAAATGATAAACGGAAGCTAAAGAAGATGCAAAAGAGACGAGAAAAGCTAAAGACTAAGATGGATACATTTGAACCACGACCTGTTCATAGATTGGATATTGATACATCAGGTATTGTTTGTATTGCGCTTACTCCCTATTCTTTGCGTGCAGCAAACATGCTATTTGAGAGAAAGAGTAGAATAGATCTTGACAACCTTGATACACAAGATGAATGTGAGATAGTACAAAAGCAGTATGTTGCATTAGTAGAAAGAGGAAGTGAAACAATTCCACAAGCTGGGGTAATCAAGCATCCCATTGGAAAGGTTTGGGTGGAGGATCATAACGAGTGGGCATGTGATGTGTCAGGCAATGGTACTCTTCCACTTATAAGACCAAATCAAGACAATGCTATTATGAGTTTCGCACCAGATTCATTGAGAGAGGCGGTCACGTCTTATCGAGTTGATGAAACCGAGCTGAATGCTACTAGAGTACTGCTCAGACCACATACTGGCAGGAAAGTCCGCGTTAGTATTGTTTTATCATGTGATATCTTGTGTTCAATATAAAGTCTTGACGACTTGGCTGTTTAATTTGACCTTAGTTTGCCTTATTGATTGCCCTTGTATATCATATGTACTAACCTGAGTTACTATCGTCTCTCTTCATCTTCATAATCCGCTAAACGCGCATCTTCCAGAGGTCATCAGCTTAGGCTGCACATGGCATCAATCGGTCATCCAATTATGAACGATGATATGCATGGAGAGATCAAAGAAGAAACACTGAGTGATGGTAGATTATGTTTACATGCGTCAGAACTTTCGATTAATGCCTGGTGTCTGGATACAAGTGGAGAGTTCAAATCCTGTCGAGTTAGTGCCAAGTCTTCTCCACCCTTTTGATATAATATTGTACTAGTATTATTGTAAACTTGCTACTGATAGACAATACCTTCTGATGATATAGAATCTCGTCTTTTGTTTACTTTGGAAGATCCTTTGTGGAAGAGTTACCATATACACCCTTTAATACAAGCTGAGCAACTGCACACGCCAATCCCATCATGTTGGGGAAGTAAATGTTGAAGTCAGATGGTTGTATCTTCCACCATCCAACGACAGTCCATGCCATACAATTGAGTAAACAAGCCAAAGTAAACGGCGTTGGAATTGAATGAGCAGACTTTGTAACAATCACATGCTTCAGTGCCGCCAGCGGAGATGCGAATAGTATTATACAATAGAACACTCCTTCTTTCCCAATAATCTCACTAGCATTCTCTAACCCTGACAAAGCTAGACATAGATTCAGTAAGACGATACATCCAGAACCTTTAATATGTTGTGAAACTGTTCCTGGTAGATTAATTGCCATTGGGCCGCAGAATTCAATGAAGCATTTGAAATAATATGCACCTAATAGTAAACCCACCGCATTCGACATGTAGACGGATGGTAATCCTTTTAATAAACCGTAACACACCCAGACGAAACTATTTGATACCATACTTGAGTATGGCAGTAGAGGTAAGTTACCCACTATAAGAAAGTGTGCTTAAGATATGTCTCTACAAATGAAAGTATAAAATATAATGAACACAAGATATGCATCAACACTTACCACTCTTATCTTTATTAATTTGATTTATCGTTTGCAATGGTGCAAGGAATACTATAATACCACAAAATGGAGCTATTGTATCACATAAATTAACAAATGATATCCATAATGATGGGTCAATGTTGTTGATGGGGTCATCTCCAATTTCTTGTGTAAATCTCTGGGCTGATGTCAGTTCTTCTTGTGCATATGATATGATACTCAGGTATCCTAATATAACTATTGCAATAGTAGAGGGGGTGTATTGAATTGTATTATTCATAATAAGAAGAGGGTATGCGGCTAATTCTGTAGGCTGCGAGGAGGTTGATGAAAGATATAACCGTTCGGATTTTATTCCCCTCAGGGTCGCGATCTGCACTCAAGTCTCAAGAGGTATTTATGATGTTATAGTACTTATCAGAGATGAACTCCTCATGCTGTGGTAAATACCACGCCTCCAAGCTTGCTAATTCTCCTCTACATATCGAGAAAAACAATGGTAATACGCCGTCGGTTATGCTAGCATTGATTTACGGATCTTGGAATGTCAAACTATCAAACACTCTGAAAGATGAAAAAGTCCTTCCTTGGAGTAAAGTGTATGATGCTTTAAAGACATGTAATGTGAATTCTTCTACCACCGACATTAGTCATATCCCCTGTCTTTATACTCAGGTAGATGAAGATGATGAATCAGTTGATATATGTGTCAACAAATTAGAGTGTCCATCTGAGTTACCTGCTTTGGTTTTTCTTTGCAATACTACATCAACATCAACTACATCATCTGATGAATTAAAGAGTCAAGGATTAAGAGTTGAGAATGTTGACTTTAATGGCGGTGCATTGGAGAACCTATTGACAAAATCTACAACAACAGTAACTGCTAAAGAAGAAGAGTGTGATAAATTCGGGCGGTTTATTAGAGATGCGTGGTCAAGATTATTTGATAGTGAAAAGATACAACCTCCTACACAAAAAGTTAGTAGACATATACACAGCAACATATCAAATAGAAACAAGAATGAACCCGCTGCAAGATTATTCATTGCTGGAGATAGATCACAAGTAGGGAAATCATCTATATGTTTGGGACTACTGGGAGCGTTGTTAAGTTCAGGAAAGTATAAACCAACAGATCTTGCATATATCAAACCAGCAACACAATGTGAACAAACACAACTAGTAGAAGAGTATTGCAAACACAAAGGTATTGCTGATTGTGTAGCTGTTGGTCCAATCGTGTACTATAAAGGCTTTACAAGAGCATTTCTAAAGGGTGAGACGGGTGAAACATCGGAACAATTGTTACAGAAGGCAAGCGATGCTGTCGATAAACTTGCATTGAATAAAAAGGTTGTCATTATTGATGGAGTTGGTTATCCTTCCGTGGGAAGTATTACTGGAACAGATAACGCTAATGTTGCAAGAGTATGTGGCCAATCCTTCTCTCTTCCAAATACTACTACTGGAAACGAAGAGAGATCTCCGGTACCAGTTCTTCTCGTTGGTAAAAGTGGAGTTGGAGATGCTGTGGACTCATTTAATATCAATGCTACATACTTTATTCATAGAAATGTTCCAGTGATTGGTGCAGTATTCAACAAGCTGAGTTTAGATGGATTCTACTCACTGTCAAATTGCAAGGAAGCAATTGACATGTACTTTCATCAATCTCAACCAGATAGACAAGCATTTGGATATATACCAGAGATATCATCACTCAAGAATGCAAGAGAACATATTGCGAATAATTCATCAAAAGACGATCAATTGAAACAGACATTGAATGTGGCTGATACATTTGTGGCCGAGTTTACAAAGCATGTAAATGTCGATAGGATCATAATTGCTGCAAAGGAGGCGACTGCAAAGTTCATAGAAGAAAGGACAACAACAAACTCGACATCACAGTTAACAACTTTGAAGAGGTCTGCAGAAGAGATGCAAAGTAGCAGTAGTGTACCAGCAAAGTATCAACGAACTAATGCTGCTTCGGGATATAAAGGCAATAACTCAATGAATACTAGTAGTAGTAATGGTTTCTCATTGACTCGAGAACAAATCGAGGCACTAGCATCATCAGCGGGTGCTGCTGGTGGATGAGGTTCGAAGAAGTAGTGTAACATCAATGCAACACTACTATGTACTAATGGGCAGCTCTATTTGTTTAGAGGTTAATGTGATCATACCTTTGAGAATGACGCTTTCGGTTGAAAATGTATCATGTGTTTACATAATACACCAAAGCTGAGAATCAAACAAGAGCTGATAAATCAAGTCAATTATTAAAGTAAACATCAATCACCAGTGCTTGTCTTAGTATACTACACTACTCAAAGGTACGCATTTATTATGTATGTAACATTAGTATTATCATGTTCGTGTGGTACCACAACTGAAACTAATTTTCCTCGGTTGCATATGAAAGATATATCGTGTCGATTACTGATAGTATTCATATGTTCGTGTGGTACCACAACTTAAACTAATCTTCGGTGCCTATCAGACGTCTCACCTCCTCCGCCTTCAAAAAAGTATCCTTGAGTCGTTAGTGACTCGCACTTCACTTTTTCTCTCTTCATTTTTTACAACACAACACAACACAACACAACAAGCAACACCACAACCTCAGCACACTGATCAACAGCGTCATTAGCAGCATCAATAATAAACATCAGCAATAGCAGCGGTCAATCAACCAATAATCAATTAATTAATTAATTAACTCAACAATATTAAACAACAATGTATTCGTATCCAAACCCAAACTCCGTGCCACCCACACCATCACCCACACAAGGTGCCGATGACAGTCTTATTGGCGGATACGACCAGACTTTGGTCAACAACGATATCCGCCATGAAATTATGGTAAGTCGTCTCTTTTGATTCTCAATCAAGTGTCAAAGGAGTCTTTCCAATTCACGCCGTCATCTCACAAAACTCTTTCTAACTCTTTCCCCCAAACAGCGTGAGATTGACCAACAACAAAAAGTTATTCAGACAACAAAATCACAGGTGCAGCAGGAACAACTTGCCTTTCATCAACTTACCAAGGACTGTAACCACCGCCGTGATGAATTGTTCGAACGTCGTCGGGCAGCTGCCGAGGTATTAGAAAGTGAAGGGTGCGTAGAAATTATTTGTTTCTTTATTTATCTTTGCCTTGTAATTCTTTCATATTAATATGTATTAATCTCTTCTTATTTGTTTCTTCTTAGATTAACGGAGGAATATCGTGCTAATTTCAAGGCTTCATTTGCCAAGGATGTGGCACCACATTTGGTCAGTCCTTCTTCTTCCAATCACGGAGGATATGGTGGTATTTCCGATGAGGATGATGAGATGGGAGAACGTACCTCCCACGGTAAATTCATTCCAAACAAGAGAGCAGATATTAGCAAGAAGAAGAATTCTATCCTATCCATTCAAGAAGAGATCAAAGCTACACACAAGAAGACAAAGCAGGCTGAGGAAGACACTGCCCACTTTACAAGAGAAATGGAGAGTAAGCAGCTTGATAAAGTGAAAATGGATGGAGAACGTCAAGTAGCGGCAAAGAAGAAGTCTCTTGAGGCGGAGATTCAAAGGAACCGTGGTGTGAAGGATTCGGTTCAGGTGGCACGTGCAAATAGTGGTGCATATGCTCAGCAAATTGCCGAGAAGGTACGTTTATTTGTGTGATATGTTGTGTTTATTTTATTCGCGTATGCTCATTTCTCTGTTATGTTTACTAATATTCATTACACAACAACGCAACAACTCAACAACTCAACAGGCAAAGGAACAAATGTCTGAACACAGCAGTAATAAGTCCAAGGAACAAGCGTTGACATCAATCAATGATGGGAAGAAGCAGGAGTTGGAGCTTCTTGAGGCGGATGAGAAGAAGGTGGATAAGGAACTTGAGGATTTGACTAGTCAGCTTGATTTCTTAGTCAAACAGGCTGCCGAGTTTGAGGCAGAACAGAAGAAGTCTGTTGCTATGAAGGTTGAGGCTGAGGAGGTTCAAAATGGTATTGTTGAAACCAATGCTAGCAAGGAGGCCAAGACGAAGGAGGCTGAGGCATCAAATACTGATCTTCAATTCGCGTTAGAATCGTTTGAGCAAGCAAATACCGCCGTTGCCGAATCGAATGCTGAGAAACGTGAGAACGATAAGGCAGTCGTTGATGTACTTGAACCAGCCAATGTGAGAAAGGCAGATGCTATCAAGGAGAAGGAGAAGATTGCTGGTGAAGTTGTTGAGCTTCAAAAGTCGATTGAGCAAGCTCAGGCGGAACAAACAGATGCTGCATCGTCGTCTGACGCAAAGGTTGTTGCCAAGTCGAACGAGTTGAAAGAACAAAAGGCCAAGCTTGATAAGGCACGTGCGGACTTTGAGGAGATGCAGAAGAATGATATCGCATCAGCAGAGACGCGCGCATCCGAGCTCAAGGAGTACAAGGAGTTTGCTAGTACCTTCGAGACTGCAACAAAAGCGGAAGTTGATCGTCTTGCCGTATTAAGACGTGAACGTGTTGATGCTCGTGTTGAACATTTGGAGCGTCGCAAGTCAGACCTAGCTACTTTGGAGGATGGAAATACAATTGATCTTGAAAACTTGAAGGAGTGTAACTCGTATCTGCAGGAAATGAAGGCTGTTCAATCAACAATTGAAAATGAGCCTTTGTTGGATAGAAATGGTGAAGCGATCACTCTCCCTTCCTATTCTCAGGAATCGGGATGGGGTGGCGATGAAAATGCATCCATCGATGCAGATGCTGGTAGTGTCGACCTAGACTAGGTGGTGCGACATTCCTGGAGGCGCTTGTAGTCCTCGTTGTTTTTGAGTTGCTGTTAGATGACTGGCAATCCCCCCACAGCTATTTTGTTTTGATAAAAGTGCCATTGAGGACAAGGCATACTGGTATTAGATTGAGTGGTAAACAATAAGAAGTGTTGTCCCAAATACTTCTAGTATATTCATTTAGCTATTCCATTTGTTATGCATGTGCCCTTCATATCGATTTGGTATTCTTGGGCATGATGTTGTATACTTTGTACTATCACTTCTTTCTCTGACCTTGCTGTTTCTCCCATCGTTGAAGTGCATAGTAAAGAGAGCCAGCCGTCGGTATACAATCTCTTTGATCCGTTGTGTCAGGGGCCACCTGTTTTTCGGCCTCTGCTCTCCACACCATAACTACATTATCACCCCTTACCATCATCTGATGAAAGTATCGTTGTTTGACTGCCGGTCCTGGGCCACCACTGCCATCTAATGGATAGCATCTTCGTCTTTGTGCTTCCAACTTTGCTTTTGATGGTGCCACTTCTGATCTTTGATCTGTCATGTTAGTACTATCATTCGATATCTCACTACAGCCAGTAGTTGCTACTGCTACGGCATCTGAATGTTTTGTAACACGTCCACTATACACTTCATCTACATCTTTTAGTATCATATTGAAATGCTTATCAAAGGCAATTAAATATCCAGTCAATGTCCCTCTTACACAATCCACATAACGTACCATCACACGTATCCTCTGTCGGTTTTCGAGGATAGAGTAGAGTAATGATAAAGGTCCCGACTTCTTACTTTCATATTTAGATGACATCGACAAGAACATTGGTTTCTTCTTTGTTTTATTCTCTTCTTGTTTTGTAACAGCACTGTCGGGTTTTGTTGTTGATGTATGTTTCTTTGTTGCAATTGCTTTGTTATGAATGGATGTTGGATCTATTCTCTGTGGATCACAATCTGGTAATAGTGCTCTAAATTTTGATATGTTGTCAAGCTTTTGTGCAGCAGTTTGTCCCCTACAGAATATTGTTGGATTAGCTTCCATCACAATCCCTTCTGGTGTCGTCAATGCATATATGGTATCAAATCTATCCGATGTAAAGTCTAAAACTCTTGTATCTATTCGACTTTCATCAATGTTGTAATATGATTCATCATGCTTATTACTACCAGTCGACATATCAACATTACTAGATTGATCTCTCTTCATTTGAGATCTATGTGGCGGAGCAACTAATAACCGTACTTGATTCCCATATTTCTTTGCAAGCTTTGCGGCCAACTTTGTTTCACCTTGTACAGTGCCACCAAATTTGTTGTATATTGTTTCAAAGGTACTCTTCCATTTTTCTTCATTGGCAATCTGATCAGGTGATACCAAACTGTAATATGATTCAAGACGATGACGTAATGACGGTCTACCCAAGCTTACTGGTGGCGGTGGTGGTGGCTGCGATGTTGATGAGCTCATAATGTTGAATGAGTATACTTGAGTGTGTTGAGTAAGGGATAAGTAGATATAAGGTATTATTTCAAGAGGGGGTTGTTGTCATCTATTGCAATCTCTCCACACCACGTGTCATTGAGTTATTATTATGTGTCTTGTTCTTTCGATGCTACAAAGGGACCTGTCGAAAGATCCTTCAACAACAACAGGTTGGGAGTATTATATTGCCCAATATGAAAGTGTCCTCTGCCGCAATTATATTCAGTAGGAGACGATGAGGCTATCATCACGAATTGAGGAGAGGGCCCGCCGGGGGGGAAATGAAGAACGGTATCCGGTTTGGTTTCATTACACCACAAAAGGGTATCTTTGCACCACCAATAGAAAGTCAGAGCATCTTACATCCATAATCTATCCGTATTGGCTATTGGTGGAACTATGATATCCTACTCATTGATCCGACTAACATGCGTTGGCGTTGGTGTTGGTGTGGAGTATGTATTCGGATAGATATCAATCTACCCAAATTCACAAATTATTCCCTAGAAATTCTCAACCTTTGATTTGAGGCATTTGCCCCTTACTCTACACTCTACATCTACTTTCCTAACTATATAGTAATATCAAACTAAATGCACAATGTTATCTTAAGCCATTTGCGAATGGCTATAATAATATCATGAACTTGGAAACTTCACTGTAATATCCTCCTCCGAAAGGAAGCCTTCAGTAATGTTAATGTTGTTATTCACATTCCCATATACCCTCCTCTCCCATGCAGTAATATCAAAGTAGATGTGAGTATACTGACCACCAGAAGCAGAAGCGTTAACTGCCGCAATTTCCGTTGGCGTTGCTTCTTTAAACCATAACCGAGACTCCGCATGATATCTCCATTCTCTCGTATAAAGTTCCTGTGCTGCATATGCTTGTAATACATCTTTTGGAAGAGCATAAAAGATATAAAAGAGTGTTTCGAGTTGGAATTTTGACAAGTGACCCGTTTTCAGTGCCGGCGGTTGCATGTAGTAACACATTGGCAACTGTATTTGTGATGTATCATAATTTGTTGTGAGAAAATGGTCATTTCAATAAAAAAGAACGGAAAATAATATTTTCTTACCTGATAATGTGGCTCTTTTGTCGATGGTTTAATAGAAAATGGTCCACCAAACGTACTGTGAATACTTTCCGGAGAATTCAAGTTAAGACCGCCCAGTACTGTGAGATCTGACCCTAGTGCCAACCTATTCCTATCAGCGTCTGTCATCCGTATCACAGACAGTAGCCCAAGCAATCCATAATCTCCCCCTATTGCACCTCCTGATCCAGCATTCGTAGATCCTCCTGCTGTTGATGAAGCTACACTTCCTGCTGCTGTTGTTGTTCTCGTTTGTTGGACAGATGATGACGTCGCACCACCAGTACTGCCTATCAAACCTGTATAATCTAATTGATTTCCCCCTGAGGGGTCCAATATACTACCCCCTGTTGGTGCCGATCCTAATCCTCCCTCCTTACCCTCGCCCCCTGCACCGCCTCCCAAAGCCGGAAAATCTTCTGTTGCCATACTAAAGTTATTCCCAGCACCTTGCGCAATTCCACTAGACATGGCAAGTCGATAAAGATTTGATGACTTATCCGCTTCACTAACTCCTCTTTGCATCAATTGTTGTTGTAACTGTTGTTGCTGTTGTCTTAGTGCCGCGGCCAAATCAGCATTCCCAGCGGCGTTGCCTGCTGCCCCAACACCACCAGCAGCACCTCCACCTAAACTCGGAAAATCACTTATGTCAAAGGATGGATTGGCACTACCACCTACACCACTACCACCTACACCACCTATACTTGTACCATGATTTGCAAATCCATTTCCTAATGAAGCACCAAACCCTCCTAATGCGTCTCCACCTCCCCCAGTTGAGAATAAACCCATACCGCCTACTGTTGCAGTACTACTCGATCCCAAATTTCCCAAGTTGAGGAATCCATTTGCGCCACCATTACTATTTGTCCCTCCTGGTGTGGAGTTGTTAGATCCCGTTGATGCCGTTGTGGCCCCATCCATTTGAAATCTAAATCTATTAGATTTAATATTAGAGAATGAAGAGGATATTAAGAGAGAATAAAGGTTAGTTTTTGATTGTAAAAACAAGATGACATAAACCTCAAATTGCATTAAAAATACAACAAAATATATCTAAATATATCTAAATAATCCGATAAACTACCCCAACTCCCCAGCAATAATACCACGACATATACCCGCCCCACCCACACACCCATTGACATATGAGATGTTGTATTGGGGATAAATTTAGTTCATTTCACATAACCAAAACAATTTATTCTCCTTATTGAAAGACCGTATACTGCCGCCAAGGATACACCAAGGTTACGACAATAAGTCTTCAACATTTATGCGCTTAGAGATAACCGTCCTCTCTGTTTATTTCTAGCGTACTCTCTGTGGGCAATTTTTGATATATGCACCTTAGTTGAACATATGCGCCATTGTAATTTTAATACCCTCCTTGCCAGAAATTTATCCAGGAAAAGGCATGGCTCTGACCGCATAACTTCCATTTAATATTTTGAAAGCATGCATCAGTATTAACCAAGGTCAATATGGCTGATTAGCTCATCCTTAATAGACGCCAGTACAACCAATAAAGCCAATGTTGAAAACACTACCATTGCAATAGAAATACCCTACGATGAGGGCTTTTATTAACGTACATTAATCAACAATACCCTCACGTAATATTCCCCCCAATTAACTTAATTAATCCGCTGTTTAAATATATATCCGCCACGATAAACTCTCACTAATAATAAGCCTCAATACACACAGGTATCAGTAGGGCGCCTAATTCGCCCCTGGGCTATTATGTTCTTGACTACCTTTGACTACTATAGTCAAACAACTAAAGTGGTTCAGTGTCGTTCAAGTCAATGGACTGTTATATACATATACAATGCCAATCAAGCACTATCCAAAATCCTACAGGGTGGCGTACACCACTTGATGGCCAAACGCCACCAGAGAAATGGAACTCGCCAACATGTGGCTATAAAAGTATGATTGATGGTCTTAGAAACCTGCTGAAGGTGACCATCACCTTGTTATATACATATATAATGCCAATCAAGCACTATCCAAAATCCTGTAGGGCCCTCCATCACACTTTTGTGGCCACTTGTTGGCGGTTCTCTTGCCTCAGATTGGGTCAGATTTTCGAAATCGAACCGGCTGTCCGACAATGTATCACCTAAGTGTGGAGGTATACAACCACTCTCCTTCTTATATATTGGTGATTCCTTGATGTATATGTATATTGAAGGCCAATGGACACTATCAGCACCATTGTAGGGCCCTCCATCACACTTTTGTGGCCACTTGTT
>Ga0214479_100143_pt1 | contig 43710 bp, 35 predicted proteins | sample M1_20Mar14CPVII9_5_FD_165054 | JGI IMG/M metagenome (GOLD analysis project Ga0214479, IMG submission 165054) | Marine eukaryotic communities from Monterey Bay, California, United States - M1_20Mar14CPVII9sort6BwellE14 | ecosystem: Environmental > Aquatic > Marine > Unclassified | place: USA... | reverse complement strand
GGTATGGTTAATTGTTGCTGTCATGTGGAGCAGTTGGCTCATTTTATATGGTCTAAAAAAATATTATGTGTTTTAGTTTTTTATGTTTTGTTTTGGTGAGTAGAGCTAAGGTTAGGGTTACAATGGTATGGGTATGGGTGATGGCTGTAAGCTGCTGTACTAAATATATTGCATCCGATTAGGTTCGTGTATTTATATTATATAATGTGATGCATATTAGACGGCTAATTATTTGTGTGTGTACATATCATATGTACCTAACTTTCATCGTCTTTTTGATATGAACTTTCCATGCACCGACAGATATCCATAATCAACACAATGAATACTATACAAATGTACGATGCACAAGCTGATACTATCAATGTAGAAGAGATTGCAATAAACGAAAATAATAGGATTGCATTGGATCGTATCAAAGGAAATGATGGCTCTATAACTGATGTATATATACAACGTGAACACGATGAGGACTGGGAAGATTGGGTCGACTATGTACCCGAGGGCACGAATGATATGGGATGGTTGGGATATTTTATTGGGATGAATAAACAATTAACGGGTTTAAATCTTACATCATTCACGCCAACCTCTGGTGCAAGTGTTCCGGAAGTACTCGAGCCATTTTTCATGGGGCTAAAGTACAACAAATCGATTAGACAATTAAACTTCGAAGGTATAGATCTATTTGGTGGCAAGATGTTTACAATGATGGGTCCTTTCTTTGAAAATTGCCCCACCCTTAACGACCTAACGATAAGTGACAGTCACTTGGGAGATGATGGATGGCGTTTATTGGCATTGGCAATTGGAAGTAGTAGTAGCAAATCGTTACGAAAGGTGTATTTATCAGGCTGCAATATATCCGATGAGGGTTCGGTGGATATTATTACATCATTGAGTCTTCATCCCCATCTACAGAATCTATGGTGGAATGGAAATCGTCTTAGTACTAAAGGATGTATGACTTTAGCAACCTTGTTACGATGCTCAGCCACTAAGTTGAAATGTCTCTATCTTGATAATAATGAAATTGATGATGAAGGAATAGATACTTTGGTTCCTGCATTGAAGAATTGTTGCCAGTTACGTACTCTGTATATGAATGACAATGCTTCCGTTACAACGAAAGGATGGCAGAAGCTCGCATCTACATTAGCAGCTCCCAACTCCAACCATTTGACACTTCTTAGTATTCAGCATAACATTATTGATGAGGAGGCCTTGGCTGTATTTGCAAATGCTTTAATGAACAACCAAAAACTGGAACAACTATATTTCAATGGTACATCGATTTCTGTAGAAGGGCAAGTGGGCCGAGCTTTTTCAAAACTACTTTGTGACACATCAAGTATCAATGCTACCTTTCTATCCAACCACACGCTTCGATCTGTGAGTAAATTGTCAAATATGGCCCAATTGAAACCAAACTTCAAATTGAACGGAAAAGGTGATAAGAAAGAAATTGCAATAATCAAGATTCTACAGAATCATAATGACTTTGATATGATGCCGTTCTTCGAATGGGAATTCAAGGTATTGCCTCTCATGATCGACTGGTTCGAAAGAGCATCAGCTATCAAAAAATTGCCAACAAACTTTCAACCTAATATTGGATCAAGGAAACTCTCGTCAGTCTACCAGTTCGTTAGGGGTATTCCACTATTATATGTCGAGACCCGCATCAGGAAGGAACTCGAGGATATAAAAGCCTCGGAGTCACAAATGGAGAAAGAACATCTTCTACTTAGGCAAGAGCAGTTGATGTTGGACTTGAAGTTACAACGGCTTAGACAGCGCAGACAATCAGTAAAGGATCGCAAGGAGAGTCTTTTGGATAAGCTTGCATGATAAATGCAGATAAATGCACACACATCTTATGTACTTTGTAAGAGATGTGCAAGTAAAAGTAGTGCGCGGTCTTGTTGGTGGTAGATAGTAAGTATATAACACTATAGGCTAATTAGATGTATCATTAGTAGGTCTATATGTCAAGTAGAATCTGTTTCAATGTACATATTGCTCAACAACTCTCCTTCAGCACACCTACTCTCAAACACTCTTAGGCTCTCCATTGACTTAAGCCCACACACACAGAAGAAGACTACTTATGACCAGAGTTGGCATGATAATTGGTAGAAGGCGACGACTACCAGCAGTCAAGTCTTCTCCCTCTTCCGCTACTGACACTCCTTCATCCTTATCAACCTCGATAAGAGTACTAGTGTCAATCTCTCGTGTATCAATAGCGGCCGAGGTGGTAAATCGTTCTCTCCTTTCATTGCAGATATCATTCACTTCTGTTATTGTACTTGGCGCTTCGTCAACACGAACCATTTTAATATTGCCATATCCAGCGTCAGCTTCTGAAAAGTCTACAATATTTGCTAAACCAAGTGCCTGGACATCATACCAACGATCACCGTCGGGATAGAATTGCCAGTGCCCAACACAACCAGTTGATGTTTGAATATCTTGCGATCTGTCATACGTTTGTCGGAACTGAATCTTAGTAGGATCATCGGAATCGTCGGCCATAAATAGCTGAGTACTATCCATATACCAACTAAGAGTATTATTCACATCATCAGTAGTATTTCCTCCAATATCAGCACGATGTAGTGACGAGATGAAACTGATAGGATGATCGTCGGGGTCCTCACTGCTTGATGAGCGTCTAGGTAAATTATGCATAATGAAAAGCCGAACAGTAGTCAATGGTGATGTTTGTTATCAATTGCAGGTAGATGATCACCAAACATAGAGATCGGTTGACACTCCTCGGGTATTGTTTCCCAGTCCACATTCGCAGTCATTGGAAAGGTGCAATTAGCAGATGCTGGTATCAGCTTCGATAAGGCAAAGTCCTCGCTGCAAGCCAAGTAGAGGCCGGGTATATCCTTGAACAACATAACATTTATATTTGAGCGGTGTTTTAATTATTATATTATTATTGAAATCTCTTCTTCAGACTACTAATAGTTTATTCAAATAACACCTCTTACTACTAAATAATGCTACCTCCAATATATTACAGCATTATAATAATCATGATTATGATCCTGTTGTCTACTACTAATGAATGACGTGGATTCATTGTACCTCTGGAGATGGTATCCTAAGACAAATGACATACTGTCACAAGTGATATTTATCATGCTTACATCTGGAATAAATATCTCTTGCTATCGAGCTCTTGTCATTCATATCAAGTAAGCTTATAAAGCAACAACAATAATAATGAAACGAACATCAATAATACAATGCACACGTGCAATATCTGCACTGATTTGTCTATTGTGGCCAATGGTGGCGGTCTCGGCTTTTGCCTCACATCATACCACATCATCAACATCATCAAATATCAATATCAACCCATCAACATTGCAAACAAGCGTACTTCGTAGTAGTAGAGCTAATAAGCATCATCAAAAGTATAATAATCAATTGTATAAACAATCTGCTACAAAGTTACATCTAAGTATACCCCGAGGAGGTGCCGCCACTGCCGCCGCCGCCGCCTCCTCCACAGGCATACTATCAGACTTATCATCAAAATTATCAACACTAACATCAACACCAACTGGTACATTCAATACTGCCTTGGTTATATTAGGAGCTGCAACAGCTGTACTTAAAATATACAACAAGGTTGATGCAAACAGTGATGGTGAGAAGAAGGAAGTACAGAAGAAGGATCCTAAAGTAAAATCATTGCAAATGAGATTTCTTGCTGTGTTTTGGTTATTGAGGATGGCTGATTGGTTACAGGTGAGTTTACATTCTAGTTTTGAAATATTTAGCTCATTTGATATATTATCGACAAGTACTCTTGCCTCTTTTTCATTTCTAACCAAGCTGACACACATCATTTACTCATACATCATATGTACACATCATAATCAACTACACTCTAGGGACCATACTTCTATCAAGTATACGCATCCAAAACATTCACAACAGGAGCAACAACAGCAATGACATGGGTATCACGTCTCTTCTTAACAGGATTTGCATCAACTGCATTATTCGGACCTTTAGTCGGTCGTCTTTGTGATTCCTACGGAAGAAAAGCTGGTACATTAGTTTTTGCCTTGTTATATAGTTTAGGTGCTAGTAGTACCAAGAGTAATTTACTGGGTGTATTATTACTGGGACGAGTGTTGGGTGGAATTGGTACTAGTTTATTATTTAGTGCACCAGAAGCATGGCTTGTCGGAGAGGCTGGAAGGGAGGGTGTTGAGAGTAGTTTAGGCGAGACGTTTGGTTTGGCTTATGCTGGAGACTCTATCGTTGCAATCTTAGCTGGGCAGATGGCCGGCGCTGCGGCTTCGACACGAGGCCCAACGGGTCCTTTTGAGTTATCAGTTGGCTTCCTTGTCATGGGTGGCTTATTGGCTTCATTACTTTGGAAGGAGAATGTTGCTGGAGGAGGTAGTACTGCTGCGAGTGATGATGGTGACGATACAAAGGCGGCTGAGGCAAAGCCAACAATTCGTGATGCCGTCAAGGTTGTTAAAGAAGATCCAAAGATTATGTTAGTTGGTGCCATTCAATCATTGTTTGAGGCGGCCATGTACATCTTTGTACTGAATTGGCCACCAGCCGTGAGTAAGGCGGTCAGCTCGTACTTTGCGAAGTTTGCTGAGGCTGGAGCATCGATTGGTACTCCATACGGTACGGTATTCTCATGCTTCATGGCATGTTGTCTCCTTGGATCAACAGTATTTGGACAATTAACATCTTCGACAAAGGTTGATAAGAATGGGAAGAGTAAGGCAGTATCGACAGAGAACTTTGCCGTTGGTATGTTGGGATTGGCAGCATTAGCAATGGGAAGTGCCACTTTATCAATCAGTTCATCGACGCCTCGTATCTTCTCGGCATTGACATCTCTACTACCATCATTTGTATCACAACCGGGAGGTATTCTGTCTATACTTATGCTAAGTCTCTTCCTCTTTGAATCATGCGTGGGGATGTACTTCCCTACAATTGGGACATTACGTTCAAAGTACTTTCCAGATAGTCACCGTAGTGTGGTTATGAATCTATTTGGTATTCCCTTGAATGTAATGGTGGTAACAGTGTTCCTGAGTATAGAAAAACTGGGTGTCCAGGGGGCATTGGGAGTTTCAACAGGAGCCTTGGCAATTGCTACCGCCTGTGGACTTAAGTTGAAGAAATTAATCTCGAATGAAGAAGGAAAGGAGTGAGATAAGAACCCTGGCCTAAGTCTAATAATAAATAAGTAGATACATTGACTTCAAAATACCCTTTTAGCAGCGGTCAATCTCCTGCTTTAAGCCTCAATGCATGTCCTCCTAGCCTTAATTGATCTCTTGCCTGCGATGCTGAATGAAGATACCAAAGGGTATCCATCATCCCTCTATCTCTGAAATTAGAGATCCCCTATTTAGGATGTGCTCATATCTCTCCAGTACTTAGTTTTGTTTAAGAGGAATGCAAATAGTTGTACTTCTAAACAACAGATTAACTTCGTATTAAATAATATTAAGATTCATCTGAACCTATTATCTAAAATCCGAACACTTTAAGTACGCTGTTTCCTCATACGTCTAGCCTGCATCCTTTCCATTCGAACACGGAATCTAGCCTGGACAATCTTCCTCTTCTTACGGTCTTGGGAATTCTCAAAGTAACGCTTATGACGTAAGTCCATAAGATGTCCGGACTTGTTAACTTCACGCTTGAATCGACGTAAGGCTGATTCGATGGGTTCACCTTCTCCCACGGCTACCTTGATGTTAACATTAAGGGCTGTTGGGGTGGCTGTATATTGTATATTTGAGAATATGGAATAAAGAAGAGATGGGTTAGATTTGTGTTGCTTCCTCAGAATAAAAAGATACCATACAAATCCTCAACAAACATAGTAGAAACATATAACGCCTTCAAAAAATATCAACCGCTGAACCAAAAGTAACCTCCAATACATAAATAAGTTTAATCCAACACTGCTATTGTTTTCGTCTTAGGTTGTGGGGATACTTTATTCCAAATCGACGGATACTGATTTCACTTTGTATGTTGACCCCTTCCACACATTGCCTTATATATTTACCCCCGAAACTTTAAAATACAAAGACTGTTGCTATGTATTTGTTGATTCTTGAGGCATCGGCTTAACATCTCTATTTGTTGCAATTAATAACCTTAAGCAATTTGCAAAGTGATACCGATTTCGTATCCCCCGCTCCGCTCCCCTCTAACCAAATCACACCAAACTTCTCAGATTTATTTAACTAATTTTTCAACGGTGTTTGTTTGGTATTAATCCTAACTTGATAGTATCTCCTCTCAGGCTTTTACTACTATTATTTCAAAGAATATTGATATCAAATTTCAACTCTTTGTTTGTGTTTGCCCGTATCATATGGCAAGTAGTCCGGAGTAATACCGCCCACATCTAACTAATACAATACTAATACACATAGAATATATAAAACAAATACCACCCTCGAAATAAAACCACAACTCTCTCCTCCAGAACAAAGTACGCACATGATGTGCTCATTTCTCCCAACCCAACATCATTCGATATCATCATAAAATTACATCCAATATCCTAAAACTTACCACTACGAGTCAATGGAGATGAGGCAGGGACGAATGCCGTAGCCATTGCGGCTACGATTGCAACTAGTAGGAGGGTAAGACGAGCCATTGTTTGATGGTCTATTTTGCAAATGAGTTTGTTAATGGCGTCTGACCGTCTGTCACTGACTCATCAGTGCTCACTTTTGTTCTACAAATCCCCAAGTTGGTTACTTGATAATATTACATGTGTAATGTTATCTTTTACTCTTGGCGGTTGAAAGGTCTGTTACTAAATCTAATTAATCATCATGAACATTCTCCTATTGCCACTCCTTCTAGCCACATCTATATCGGCATTTACTACCAGTAATCCATCCTACAAATCCCCAATCTTATCTTCTTTCAATACCCAACTTAAAATATCAGAAGTAGAACAACCAGATGTATCCTCTTACATGTCAGGTCCATCACCCGAAGGCACTGAAGATTTTGTTATGCAACAGACAATGATACGAGTGAAAGATCCAAAGAAGAGTTTAGATTTCTATTGCAATGTATTAGGATTCAAGTTGATTTATTATAATGAGGTAAGAAGAGATAGATAGATGTTGTTTCGATATGAATTGCAATATGCAAACACATTGAATGAGAGGGATATCGTTATGTTGTATCGATATCGTTTTGCAAGTGTGCACTTGTATATGATATGTAGGGTTATAGAACAGAACTTTCAGGACATACAATTGCAATGTCAACTTTGAGAATCTTTTGCAACTTTGATGCTCGTTTACTCAAATCAACATTTCATTACATATGATATCTTTGTGTTCAGCTTCCTCAATGGAAATTCAATGTCTACTTTGTGGCACCACCATCTCAAATAGCAAATAGTTCTGAGGGAGGATGGGACCAATGTATGAGAACACCAGGATGTATTGAATTAACATATAATTTCGGTAGTGAAAGTGAAGATGGATTGGTATACAATACCGGTAATGCGGACACAACTGGAGTCGCCGATGGTAGTAAAGTTCGTGGTGGCTTTGGTCATATTGGAATTACAGTACCAAATGTATATACGGCATGTGAACGTTTTCATAAACTTGGGGTCGAGTTTCACAAGTCTCCAAACAGTGGGGGAATGAAGGGGCTGGCTTTTGTTAAAGATCCTGATGGATATCTCATAGAAGTTTTACCACAAGGTGAAATGATTGCTGAAGATGTTGATTGCTTAGGTGTCAAGGCTGAGGGCGGAGAGGGGTATAAAGATAATAGTAAATAAGCAGCAAAGCAATGAAAGGTGCTTGAAAGGAGATCAGGTCAGCCAATTGATAGATAGAAGCAAACATTTAGTATTGCTGTCATTTACTCTCTACTTCATTCAACTGTTCACTTCATTTCTTTGGCTCTCATGAAAGATCTTGTTCTGCGGCCAACACTCCTAGATCATCCTTGCTTGCCCGCAAATCAGATACTTCTTCACGTAAACTGGCAACTTCTTCATTCAAGCGTTTGATCTCCTTTGCTTGCCTTTTATGATCCTTAGTAAGGCGTGAGACAAACATCTCATGACACTCATTGCAACTATCATTACTGGGGCTACAACCCATACACGTTGGGTAGCACTCAAAGTTCCAACAAGAGAATGCAGCATCGACGCCTTCCTCTTTTGCACATAATGAACAAAAACACGATTTACAGCTTTGGCATTCAGTATGCTTTTCACAGTCATTGCAAAGCAACACATTACAGCGATCACAGTTCTTAACCTTAGGAGCATCATCATCATCCCAACCACTACCCTCAATGCATTTATTGCATACACTTTTGAAACAAGTCAAACAAGTCAAGTGGAAAAACGGATCGTCATCTTCATAATCCTCATCCCAATAAAGCCATGGTTCATTATTGCATCTGACACATTTGGTATCCCTATTATTGACAAGCATCTCATGAAATCTCGTTAATACTTCTTTGACTGGTGACTCATTCCGAGCTTTCCCCTTTCTCCACTTTTTAGGAAGTTTTAACTTACGTAAAGAATGCCCATCCATATCAAGTATACTGTTGATCATAGAAGATATGAGCTCTTTTGACCCACGCACAGGAGTAACGATATCCTCTAATACCATTGATTTGTGTAAGGTTTCCAATCCAATACCACTAATCTTCTGGCAATTATATAGGTGTATTTTTTGCAATTTGTTCTTTGCATCAATACAGACAAGTATAGCACCGATATCGTCGTCGGTTAGCTTCTTTGCCAGATCGCTAATATCACTAGTGTCGAGTACCTCCCAAGATGCCAATTCGTAATACTCTTTTAAACGTTCCCTTTCCTTCGTGGTTGTGATGGAATTTTGTGAATACTTATATGACGGTTTTAGTGATGACATGATAACTTTAGCTAGGTCACTAAGTTCACCCTTCCATCCAGCCTTCCGAAATGATTTAGAAGGAGCAGTTAATGCCACGGCAAGTAATGCACGGGAAGTTTTAGGAAGGTAGTCTGCGATCATAACAAGCTGTTCATGTGGTAGATCGATTAATGATTGTGTTTGTTTATCCATAATATGTGTACTACTTTTCTGCCGCTTGTTAGGCATTGATTCATTATCACCGCATGATTTCAACATGATGAAAGAACCCTGGTCTTTGATATATATATGGAAAACAATGCAATAAGTTTTGGAAGTAGACAAGAGAGTTGCAACACAAGATATTGTACTTGAAGGGCTCTAATTCCGCGCCGCCAAACTACTGGGCATCAATTTATAATCCTCCAAATACACTGCTCACCTTATAATTATAATCTTAGTCTTATTGCACCATCACAAAGTTCTTCAGTACACTACCCTCAATGCTTTGTTATAAAACACGTCCGTTGAATCGCTAAAATGACTATCAATTCTCTCTGCGATATCATTTGCTATTTGCTATTTGCTAGTTACCAGACGTGCTCCTCCTTATATTAGTGATGTAAATCCATTGTGTAGACGCTAAAGAATACCATAATACAAAACACTCGTTTATGATCATCGAACAACTATCAAAAATGGCAGGTAGTATGATGACATGGGGACATGTTATATGGATATTCTTTCCTCTCCCTTTATTCTGTCTCTTATTACTATCCGCAATGCCGACATATCGAGGTGAGAAGTTTGGTACAAAGTTAGTGGACAAGATCTTCTTTACAAAGGTATCAATTGGCCCTGTTTACATTAGATTGGTACATGTATTTATCATGGCAAGTTTCTTCATATTCATGATAGCGTGTAGAAGTATACAAATGGGATTTGGTAGTGCTCATATACCTTGCAGTGGATCTTCATGTCCATTTCATTCGGGAGAGACAATGTGGTACAGAAAAGCATCAAGATACAGAGCAGAAAGGAATTGGTGGCTAAGTCTATTTACATTAGTATTATGGTTGTTAGTTTATAGATTATACAAGATGAAGGAAGTTATTATAAAGTTAAGAGATGATTTAGACAGGATTGGCACCATTAGTAGTGAGGCAAACAGTTCTAAACCAAAGAATGCTGGTGATAAGAGGGATTAGATCTTTGAATGTCTTTTGCAAGATAGTATCCAGTGTAGGATGACAAATTGATATAAATGGCTGTATCAGAAGTAAGATTCATTATGTGGGGCCGAAATAGAGATAGCCATAAAAAAAGGCACAAGATGTACATCATTATCTTCTATAGCTTACTTAGTTACCCTTACTTTATTGTTCATCTACATTTACATATAGCTGTGTCAAAAACCAGCTATTGGTCTTGAAATACAGCTACTTCAATCTTCCGTGGCCATGTTCACTGCCACGAAGGAGGGGCTCGACATCATGTTACCTTCTTCCGTTATACCCATGTTGCCTTCCACTCCACTTTCAATATCTGCGGCAGCTTCTGGGAAGTACGATCTTCTGCAGATGGGGCAGCCATCACGTACTAAAAGCCAACGTGAGATGCACTCCTCGTGGAAAATGTGTGAGCATTGTGCCGAGTCTTTACTAGTTGCAACTCTGTCACCGACTTGGAAGTGAGCCAGGCATACATTGCATTCTTCCCCATATAGAGTAGAAGGGAGTGATAGACGTGATGGAGATGAGATAGGGGACGGTTGACTTGTTCTTGGCGATCCTTGTGGTGACGAATTAGGTGATGGTTGAGGTGATGATGAGAGGGGAGCCGGTGTAGGAGAAGAAGGTGTAGCATTCTCCTCACTTGGTATCGCCTGAGCCTCTACATCGACATCTTTCTCCTTTGTTTCTCCTTCTTCGTCGTCGTCGTCTTCTTCACTGTCTTCTTCTTGAATAGTGATGATTCTCCTACTGATTGAAACACCAGAAGTAGCAGCATCGTCCTGCACATCAGATGGAATCTCCTCTTCCTCTCCCCCACCAACCTTCTTCTTCGGTTCTTCTACATCTGTAGACTTAGCAGCATTCGGGCTTTCCCACTGCCAATACTGGCATAGTTCACATTTGCAATTCGAATCACTAGTACAAACTACATTCACTTTCTCCGGGGGAGCATCTTTGCCCTGCTCACCTCCTTCATTCTCTCCCCCCTCCCCATCATTCGACTGAACATCATCGTCGTCGTCTACAATCAATTGGATGGTTAGTACCTTCTTAATGTTATTCTTACGCTCTTCCAATTTCGCCTGCTCTAGAGCATTATTCCGAGCTCTTGTGGTGGCACTCATACTTTCCTCTAGTACATCCTATATCATAAATAGTAATGGTATGCAACATGTGAGCATATGATATGCACAATATCAACTTACACAAAAACTACACAATTACACATATGTATAACATACCTGATTCTCCATACGTTGTCTCTGTCTTCGTTCACTAGTCTCCACATCATCCACTGCTTGTCTAGTTTTTATTACCTTACGATAATAGACACAAAATCCTATATATAATATCATCAATACAAGGAAGAGTATTGTCATACCAATCGTTTGTTTGTTACTATCTGGAATATCATTGTCATAATAATCATATGTCTCATCAGTATTGATAAGTTGATCTTGTTTATTGGGAAGAGGTTCATTATCCTCGGCGAATGGTAAGACGATATTATCTTCGGTATCTTTAATGTTGTCGATGCCGGAGGAGGCGTCCATTGGGTCTAGTATATCACTCATTGTATATTATATTGATATAATAGTATAAAGGCCATAGATGGTACTTTATGATGCATATAGATAGTGTTCGGAACACAATTGCAACAAAAAAATGCAAAAGGTATGTACTGCTCCCTAATAACTATGTTTATCGCCCAATTCAAACAACAGTCAACACTCCTCACTATATCATCTTATTGCCGTGGCCTACTAATCTATCCGTTGCGTGGCCATGATTACCAAACATTTGTAATGAGACGAGGCATATAATAGCCAAACACTCCTTTCCATCCTAATGATCATCAACAGACTTCTTTATAGTACATATAACATGGATCTGTGTGTTCTTATGGTGCTTGTTGATTGTTGAGTTGACCACCAATGGCAAAATAGTCATAATTTACCTCGCATAGTTCACCCAAAAATGTAATAAATTAAGGATGTGGTGGTTGTGTAATGGTTTCTATCATGAATCTTCATCATTGATTGAATATACAGTCATTACAACTCGTTTTATAGTGTATGGTAGGCACTGATACACGCCATAGGTCGAGTTATCTCCTTATTACTTTTTTATTGTTGGGTATAAAAAATCATGTGTTGTGGTGGGAGAATTGCCATAGGAGAGTCAAACCACCTTCACAGCCCCTGAATCCGTTATCACCTCCTCTCTAAAGGCATCGAGTGGCGATGCACTCATGGGTATTGGAAGGAGTGTCCATTGCAATGGATATTTAAGAGGTGAACGGTCGAGTATCACCTATTTCGTATCATCCGCCGAGGCATAAATTGTAGTCCTTAATAGCGTCCGCGGTTCGGAGCGCCGCCGCCAAGTTATCACGTGTATTGTTAGGGTCAATAGTGATGTCTGATGTGTTGGTGGCGTGTGGATGAGTTCATAGGGTGGTGATATCAGGGTCGATTAGTCATCATTCAAAAGATGGTGCATCTGGAGGTGGTGAGGCTCTAGGCCGTGCCCCTTTTACTGTTGAGGCTAATCGTTGCAGGTTTTTTAGGGGCCGATGGGATCATAGCTATTGAGGCCGCCTGTAAAAAACCTGCAACGATCTCCATGATGCCGACATATACTTCCATAGAGACTGCAGTATAATGGGTTGAGTGTTTATGTTATCATGGTGAAATTGTGCGATGAGCGGCGGCAAGTTTTCTGTGAGCGCCAGCCCGACAGAATAAAGAGGGGGGTGGGTGTTTAGGGGGGAATTTTAACAGTTTTAGTTTATTCCTGGAAAGGGTGCTGTGGTCAAGAAGATTCGAGGCAACTTCTTGATTCTTGATTTTAGTTTTTAGCCTGACCTCTTAGGTCATATCATTGCATTCACTTGATGCTACTAAGGAACCACCTAAGAAAAAGAGCAGAGGATGAGCAGGAGGAATGCAAAGAGTAGTCAATCAATGAAGGAGACAAAGTAATAAACAATAAGATGAATGCAATTCGATATTTAGTAGTAGTGTTGATATCAGTAGTATCGACTGCAATGGCAGGTAAGTTTTCTTATTATAGGCGAAAGGATACCTCAGTGCAATTTTGCACACATTATGATGTCAAGGTGTCAATCAAAACATATCTTCTATACTCCTTTGCTTACTAATACAACACATACCTTCTCTCTTTGTTCATATTTAGGAAGTGTAGACATGGGACAATGCAATGGACATTCAGCTCTTTGGATCAATCCGTCTCTTTGCAGAGTAAGAGAATAAGAAACATGATGTGCATTTTTTGCATAGTCGCTTCTCTTTGTAACTCTCTAATCTATTGCAAACGCTTATACCTACAACACACTATACATACTTAGTCTACATCATCAGGAATGACAGATCAATGTAGTGGGTCGCAGGTCATACCCTATGAAATGTTTGAGCATGTAGCACTGTCAGACGAGCAAGATGAAGATTTGATGCAGTATGCTCAATGCAATGGTCGTAGCCCTTTGTGGATTAGTCCATCTCTCTGTACAGTAAGTAGCGATTTATAGTTTTGCATATGCAACTTTTGATCAGTTGTCACCAATATCTCTGCTTCATATGATGTGCATATATCTAAGGATACCGCATCGGAGTTATTGAAATGTAGTAGTGAATCACAGATCCTAGACTGCAATAGCCATGATATGTTCGATACGTTGGAAGATGGAGAGCAACGGAAGATGCTAACAAACTTTATGACTTGGGCGTCATTAACTCGTGACATGGAGATGCAGAAAGGTGAGTGATATACATCTGTCTCATATTATCAACTATGGTATCTTTGCTGTTCTGATCATCAAATCCCTTTATATGATAGATCATGAGTATGAGCTATGTGACGATGCATCAAACAATGAAAACATGCCCTGGGATATTCACCTGTGTCCCGAAGGCGATATCAAACTTGTCCATCGTACTCAGCCGATTCTAGGTCGTTCAGAATACAACTTTGACAACAACAAGGGCCGCCCCATGTCGGCATCTGGTAAGAGGAAAACTAGCAAGTCGGGGTTTGGTCTTCCAAGAGAGAAGGTGCGTAACTTCATGACTTTAATCAAACCTCGACCTATGCATTGGCGTCAAAAAATCCGTCCTGAATTGTATCCTTAAGAGTCGTGTTTGAGTGATTTGTTCTCAAACACTGTTTGGTATTTGTTAGGTACCGACCAATCCAATAATGGCACCCTCACTAGGTAGGAAACTGATTATATTGAGACAGGGTATTGTGGATGCAGTCGAATAAAAAGAAGTGTTAAACTGAGGTATCTAGGAATAGGAATGATAATTTGATTGGATACCGAGAGTAAATTAGCCTTTGTACTATTCTATGTAACTATCCAGGCTTAGGCTAGAGCTCTATCTTGGGCGGCTAATTTTTGATTTGCATTTTGTTGTCTCACTCACTCACTTCATTGCAATTGGGAGTCTTTGATAACTAAATGGGAAATACCTTGAACTTATGTGTTAGAGATAGGTGTAAGAAGCCTGCAGCTGCCGCGTAACAATAAGTAATATATTCATTAAGTTAGTAGTATAAGGTTCCTCATTCGGCTTCTACTACCCAATCCAAAGATGACAGAGCAATCTACAATGAGAGCAAATGCGTGAGACGAAGCCAAGGTTTAGAGTAATGTCGTTCAAATCATCTAGCTTGATGAACAGACCTCATAAACAACACAGTTGGGGGTGATATATAGGCCGCCGCCGTGGATAATGCAGTTTTCTGAGTAGTTAATTAATTGTAATAGACGACAACAGCTTGGGATATCCTTATCATATGAGGAGAGATAATAGAGTATCATGGGATCAGCTAACGATATACAACAAGATAATACATATGAAAGTAGTACTGAAGATTATGAAGTTTTAGCAACTGATAGTGCTGATCAGGTACATCATGTGGTTGAAGAGGGCGTCGCCTTGCCGAGGGTATCTTCATCGACAGAAGAGCAATCACCATCACAACACAAAAAGCCATATTTTGGAAGTAACTTCTTCAAAAAGAATAGACCGCAAGATGGTAGTGGTAGAAGTAATGTAGAAATACGAAGATCACACTCTGCTATCAGAGCATCTCGACCGTCAGTCAAAGAATGTTTGCAAGACACTCCGGACGGCGTTGATGTTTCTACAGGAGATTGATAACATTGCATTGAAAGTTTGTCTTGACGGATATTGGACACGATCCTTACAGGAAAGTGCACAAGATGTAGTTGATATGAAATTCACCATTCGGCACCACTATAATCATTCATGTTTGCAAACCAGTTTCATAGTGGTAGTATGGACCCTCTTGATGTTTATTTGGGCTAATGTTCATTTCAATCAAGGTCGATACTGTCCATTGTCAACTCTTTGTTGAGAAGAATATCAATATTTTATGTGGTAGTCAGTGATCATTTTGGTACGTAGAATTAAGTAGTGCAGAAAGCTCTTTTATAGTTGTACGACGTCTATTTGCCATTAGAAGAGACTATGTATTCCCCCTTTCCCCAAATCAGTGTAAATCTTAACCCGTTTATAATTAACCACGGATAAACCCACCCTTTCCATCTCCCCGATCAACTCGAATCAATTTTACATTAAAGAGCAATGTCCTGTCTACCCGTGGATTATCAAGGACAAAGTTTAACGCCCTCATGCCACTAAAGGTTGTAGGCTTTGGCCCGACTAAATCATGTTCCTTATCTTCTGGTGGATAAGATAAATCACCGTATGGAATAATAACTTGACGAATACCACCAGGTTTCATTGTTCGTAAGGCACATTCTAATCCTGGTATTAATGACTTAGATCCAAGTGTTGTACGGAAGTAGTTTAAATCTTTATCAAATGCCCCTCCTTGTGGTCCCCTTTATGTACACAAATCAATGTAGAATAGTCATTAGTCTATGAACATATCATATGCACACATCAAATACAAACAAGTATAACTTACCCTTTAGCCTCAAAAGGTCTACCAAAGTATCCAATAGTATATCCACTCCAATCAAATACAACTCTATCACCATCCTTAATTTCCCCGCCGCCTATATCTTTACCAATTTTCACTTCCTTATAGGACCATCCTTCTTTTGTGGGGGTAAAATCTTCATATGTTTGTAGCATTTGTTTTTCACCTAATGATGCTGCATCGTATGGATCTGCTGCATATGCTGCTTGTTGTATTGTGCTACCGATTGTTAGTGTAGATATTGTTGTTGCAATTGCAGCTCGTCTTGATATTGACATGTCATCATTGATATCGACGTCATGATTTGGTGTGTCGTAAAGTTTTGTGTCAACATTATTGGATCTAGAAATCGACACCGATGAAGGCAGCTGGAAGGCTGATACCAGAGGTAAGAATGCGATTAGTGATGATATAGAAACCATTGTCAGTAAGGAGCTAGTAAGGGGAGGAGGAAGATTGAGAAAAAGTATAATGATGTCATCGTGATTGAGTTTAGCGAGAAAACGTGTCAATGCAAAAAGAAGAATCACATCTCCTCTTCCGGTCGAGGACATCACCTCCCAAGCGCAGCACAACAATATATCAGCAGGGAGTGAGATATTATATTTGCATCGCTAGAGGGATTGAGGTGTCATCGATCAAGCTGAATCAGAACCAGAAGTCTATTGCAATAACTCTACCCACACTCTCAAAAAATTATGTATCGTCATTCCATCCAAGCACAACAACTACTAATGAATGATGCCTCTACAAATAAGGCATATTGTTCATTAAAACGTACAATATATACTGCATTATTATATATACTTTGTATATATCTTGATGTGGTTGCATCGAATTATGTAAGTATTCTATTTATTCTTTGTAAGTCATTTGTTCATATTATGTGAGAATCTTACACACCTTTCTACCCCCATCATCTTGACAGGCAACAAATCGATGGAATACACAATTATCACATGAACAAAAGTCACAACCACTACCAGACATATTACATGATAACTTTACCTTACCAATAGATGCTCATCATGTCATTCATGAGCTATTGCGAGAGCTTCCATTGTTTCTCCTTGGTACTATCTTAGTATTGGGTTTTGTATTACCCTATGATATCTTGGGATATAACAAAGCAAACTATAGAAGATACGAAGCAAGTACACGATATTTTGAAACACGTTGCTTATTAGAAGTAATGAGAGCATGTTCAGTTTGGGTAACATCTCAGGCGGACCCTCATGGATTACACTGTATGAATATTGAAGCACACGATATTGATAATATCTTTACCAACTTTACATTTGCACGATGTGGTGATAACTTGTATTCGGGACATGTTAGTAATATGCTAAGTTTAGCTATTGCTATCCAAACTTACATGGTTAATGGCAAAAAGAAGAAGACAAAGGAAAGTGATGTGGATTATCTTCAGTTATTGGCAACCTTTACTTTATGGAGTACTGTATTAGTTGTTAGTGTATATGTTGTCGTATCAAGAATGCATTATACCGTTGATGTTTTAGTAAGCAGCTTCTTGGTACCACTGACTTGGTTATCTTGGAGCAATGTTAGCTGGCCTACTCCTACTTTATCAATTGAAGAAGAAAGACGAGGAAGTAGCATGAAGGCATGTAAGAATTCAGATCTTGATTTCAGTATGCATATGACTGAGATAAGCTAAGTTGACAGGTGTAGCTTCTCGTAGATATATGTACATAGTGTATATAAAAGTAATAGCAATAGCACTGATCGTATACATTGTATACATCTTAAGTTTATGTGTATCTATCCGAAGTAACTACCTCGTAGCAAGAACGATAACCATAATCAGCAGAGCCAAAGCCAAAGCAGCAAGGAAGATACAAATCTTTCTGTCAAAGCCAGCATCTCGATCATTCAAACCAAACGAAGCAAAGTGCTTATTAAAGATTTTGTTGGTAAGTGTCATCTGAGTCATCTCCATTGCAGAGTAGTCATCTGCTCGTTCAATATCAGCATTTAATACTTCTTCATCACCCATTCCTCCATTGATTAGATTTCTAGAAGAAGCACGAGTAGGACCACCGCCACCTCCTCCACCACTTCCCTCGATTTCTGCCAAACGAGCTGCTCTTTGACTTGCACTTCGACCCATTCGACCTCGTCGTGCTCCACCTGATCGATTCTGTCGCTGTGGTGCCACCTCATCCATATGATATGCACCAATTGCACCTCCCGATCGAGCTAGTCTATCCCGTATCTCACGTTCACGTGCTTTTGGATCCATGTAGTCTTGTTGAGAAAGGTCGAGACTTCCAGACCGTGATCCTGACCCACCACTTTCCAAAGTATGGTATGGATGTGGTGATCCACTGCCGCCGACTCGTCCTGATGGTTCCTCCATCCCTGACATTCGTAGTGCTGGTGGTCCTCTGGCAAATTCTTCACTACCAAGAGATTGTTTTAGATTTCTACTACTTGAGTTGACGTTCCTGTTGCTTCTATTTGATGTAAGTTGGGTCCGTCTGCCCCCTTCGTCATCATCATTTGTGGTAGTGACGACATCTCCATTCTCTTGATCAGTACCATCCCGATGTTTATGAGTTGAACGACTAGTAATGGAACTACCCATGGAATTTCCCGGAGATAATCTACCACCATCATTCTGCTGTTCAGGCGAGTCAGCAAGTGTACCCTTGGCACGAAAGTTTTGAAATGCATCTAAATCTCTATCAGAATTATCCATCAATACCTTATGGTACGATGCTGATTCATCTTTGGATCGTTGTATATCATCCATACGTTGCATGTAGTCTCTAAAGTCTTCTCCGGGATATGGTTTGTTGTCATTTTCCAGAGAGTGTAGCTCGTCGAGGTATTCATCATCGTCCTTATCTCCCTGTATGACATTGTCAATCATTGACTGAGTACAGACTACCGTAACCTGACCATCCGTCTCATCATCTTCATCATCTAATCTATTATCCGGTGGCAATCCCCGTGCTGCTCGTCGTGCCTTCTCAGCCTTATTAGTCAACGTACGTTTCAACGCACGTTGTTCCATAAATTGATCTAATGCGTCTAATACATCCTCATCTATTGGATTACAACTTAAATCTAATAATCGCAATGTGTCATTATTCTTCTTCAATACTGAATAAAAGTTTTTAGCCGATGTTGTAGTCATTTCATTCCCCTCTAATACTAATTGTATTAAGGATTGATTTGTTACTAATGATAATGCAAATAAGGTAGCATAGTCATCATTAACATATGAATATCTCATTGATAATCGTTTGATGGATGTATTGTTCCCTATTGCATCGAACAGTAATTCAGCTTCTTCTATTTGTAATGAATTGTAGGGTAATCCATCTAATACCAATTCTTTTAAACATGTGTAGTTATTTGTAATTTGATAATGTAATTCAGGTATATTTGATATTGGTAGGAAGTTCACATTGTGTAGATTAATTGATGATCCAACTTTCCATTCTAATTGTTGTTTCCCTGAATAGGAGAAAGTTGATGTTGCCGAGGCACCGCTACTTGTTATATTCGTTGTTGTTGTAGGTCGGGAGGGTAATGATGTTGATGATGATGTTTTTAATTGTATACCGACTAATGTCCCGACTTGTAACTTTTGTTTGGAATTAGTAGTGTCTCCACCTTCTTCTTGCAAGGGTGAAACATCTTCCTTGGCACCATTTATCCTTCTATCTATACTATCCTCCTCCTCCTCAATACTACCCTCACCCTCCTCCTCTTCCTCTTTTGCAATAGCAGCACACAACTTACCCAATTCACCTTCACCGTCACTTATTGATTCAAAGTATGAATCACCTCGTTCTATTGGTTTATCAGGTTCTTCCTTTACTATACTTAATCGCTTCATTTGATTCCGTGATTCTTCTCTCTGGTCTCGTATTAATGCTGCCTTTCTTGATTCTTTAATCTGTTTTTTGGCTTCCCCTTTACCTACCTCACCGTTGTTATTGGTAGTTTTTGATGAGTTAGTATCATATGGCAATAGTATATGCGTGGCCGTCACGCACTTTATTCTTTGGTGTGGTTTGGCAGGATCCCATATACGAAGTTTTACTATGGCTGTTGTCTTTTTACTTGGTACTACTGTTATAGTCTCCTCGGATAATGATCGGGCCAGTAAATCATTGTCCGTCGATTCGGATTTGGGCGATGAATCATCTGTTTCGTCTGACTGTGTAGTTAAATTTGATAACTTTAACTTACTCATCCCATCATTGAAATTGGTTGAATCATTGGAAGTTTGGATTGAGTTTGGTATTTCCTCATCAACTATATCATTTAATGATATATTGTCTTCAATGGGTTGATTTGGTAAATCATGCTCATCTTTATCCATTTGTAGTGAGGAGTATGATTTCATATTATTCTCAGTTGCTGCTGGTAACTTTCTATCTTCTTCTTCTATACTGCTATTGTTGTTGAGTAGAAGTTCCGGTGGAGATTTTAACTGACCATCTCCATTCTCATTGTTAGAATAGATACCAGCAGGGGATATACCAGCCTGTGGATTACTCCTACTAAATGACTGCTGCTGCTGTGTGATATCCAACTCTTCTATCTTTTCACTACTCTCAGTTTGTCTATCCTTCATCTTGCGTAAACTATCTAATAATTGATCTTCTCTACCTTGAAATTCATATAACATTTCAGTAATATTGGTAACTTCCTCTGGTAGTACTATTCTCAATAGAGATTCTATTTCTAGTCGAATCTCTTCTTGATGGTCTGCTTGTATTAGAGCGTCTATTTCAATATTCTTTTGACCATTTTGTATGTTTGGTGATACTGAGCGTTTCTTCTTGCCACTGAAGGATAGGGTTAGATCTTCAGGAACTGATAGTAAGTCTGACATTATTTCTATATATCTAATATAAGTACGCCCCCAATCTATCTATACTATATTGTATTGTTAGAGAGGTTTTTACTGGCAAAGGGGAGGAGCATAAAGGGGAGGATACCCTAAAAGATTGTTGATATATCCTTTGAACTAATTCACTGCCAACGTCAAGCACCTACGTCTCTATGAACAAGTATTAGGTAATACGATAGAGCATTAGAGGTCGATAGAGGCATGCTAGTAGAGCCGCGGTATGGTAAAGACAAAAGCCCACAAAAGAGGATTAAATATTTTTTAGCGACTGAACGGTATCCAGCTCCTTCCATCCAATCGATACTAGCATTTACTTATCTCGCCGCTATTGCAATACTTCTATCAAAAGTCGCGCCTCTTCCGCCTTATCATCTACTCAGACGACTGTCAGTAACATACCTTAGACGCAAGCTACTTAAAATACAACACTCAAGCAGCCTATATACGGCATCCTACACAAACACAAAACATACACATATAAATTTATTTCCATCATGCAACACGATGAAATGATATGGCAAGTTATCAATCATCAATTCTGTTCCTACAAATCAACATTAACAAAATCCAAAGGTTCCAATAAAGATAAACGTCAATTCTGTAAACATCCCTACTCCACCACAGGCGTATGCAACCGCTCTTCATGTCCACTAGCCAATTCCAAATACGCCACAATACGTGAAGAAGGAGGACGTATCCATCTCTACATTAAAACAGTGGAACGTGCCCACTCACCTAAAAACTTATGGGAAAAGATATACCTAAGTCGTAACTATGCCAAGGCAATACAACAATTAGATGAACATTTGGCATACTTCCCAAAAGCACAGATACATCGTAATAAACAACGTTTAACTAAGATACATCAATATTTATTACGTATGCGTAAATTAAAATTACGTGAAATTAACGGAACGAAGGCAAAGGTGTCAAGGGTACATCGTAAAGTTGAACAACGTGAGGAACGTCGTGAGAAGAAGGCATTAGTTGCCGCGAAGATTGAAAGTACAATTGAAAAGGAGTTGGTAGAACGATTGGCAAAGGGGACATATGGTGATATATATAACTTTCCGGAGGTGCCGTATCAAAAGGCATTGGAAAGTTTAAAAGAGAAGGAGGAAGAAGAAGAGAGTGAGGAAGAGTTGGAAACTGAAGATGAGGCTAGTGACGAGGAAGAGATGGAAGAAGAAGATGGAGTTGAATATGTAGAGGATTTAGATGAGGAGGAGGAAGATGATTTGGAGGATATGCAAATGAATGCTTGGGATGAAAGTAGTAGTGAAGAAGAGGAAAGTGGTAGTGATGATGATGATTCGTCAGACGAAGATAGTAGCAGCGGTTCCGAAGATGATAGTAGCAGCAGTGAGGAAGAGAGTGATGATGATAGTAACAAGAAAAAGAAACCTACCGACGAGAAGAAGGCCAAGAAGAAGAAGAAACCCAAGAAGAAACAACCTCCCAAGCGAGGACCACGTATTGAAATTGAATATGAAGAAGATAATGATGTATATATGGAAACTGAGGCTGCGGGTGGTGGTGGAGCTGGTTTGGCTTGGTGAGGAGGAGAGTATGAGTATAGAGTTAGTATTTGGGGGATAAGGACAACAAGAAGAAGAGGGACTTTTTAAATTTAAAGGACACTACAAAGTAGTTGGCATGGATTTACTATATATAATCAAGTACCTAGGTTAGCATTTACCAAGTTCCGCTAAGGTCTCCTCTTGCTCCTCCGTCTTCTTTTGAAGAAGATCATTTTCTGCTTCTAGTTCCGCCTTTTCTGCTTCTAGTTCCGCTATCTTTTTCTTTAACTCCAGCCCTAGCTCCTCGAAGACGGCCTGATCCTCCTTCTTCTCATTCTCTTTCTTCTTCAACTCCTCTTTCGTCTTTTGTAACTCCTCCTCCGTCTGCTCTAATTTCTCCCCCGTCTGCTCTATGTCATTCAGTTTCACAACAACCTGTTGCTCCTTCTCTTCTATTTGTTTTTTGAGATTGTACTGATAACGTTTATCACATACCATCTTATGTCCAGGCCAGCGTGCAACTTGACACTCCCTCGAACAGTATTGAGTAACCATACATTTGCTACAGACAGATAAATTTACACGTTCCTTCTCTATTTTGCAATTGAAGCATCTACCCATCTTTGATATTGTTTTCCTTGCGTCTAATTGCATTCTCTTCAAACATTTGCACGATATTCTTTTGCGGTAAAACTTTAGAACATCTCGTCTTACACTACTGACATCAGAGTCTATTTCTCGTTTCTTCACCAATGCAGAATGATCCAATACAGATGATCCTAGGGTAAAACCTTCACTACTATCATGATGTTCTAACACTATGATTGTTTTAGCCATACTTAATGATGATACTTAGTGTCACATTGTTGATTTCATCATCATCCTCCAAAAGCCAAAAGCATATTCGTCCCAATTGATAAAAATGTTTGTACGGCCAACTTTCTATACATGCATACATCCAACTTCCAAGTTCTTCCATTTATTCCAAAATCTATTAGCATTCACTCTCTCAAGCTCAATCTTCTCTATCTTCTTGGCTTTTCTTTCCTTCCCTTTGTTTCTTTTCCTCGATTTTGGTGGCATGCTTGTGTATTAGATCTCTATCTACTACTCTGTGTGTGTACATACATAACCAATATGTCAATAATATAGCACCAGTACAATCAAAGAGAAACGGTCGTTATGTAAATCTATAATATGATAATATATTTTGCAACAAAACACCACAAACACTTACAATACCTAGACTTACCTGAACCTTGCCCCTGAAAGTTGCTCGGCGTTACCTCTTGTATCACAAATAAACTACCAACAACTACCTCGGACTATTATAAACAGTAATGTATAATGTTATAATAAATATATGAGTATGGTTAAACGTTTATATTACGATACCAGCAATGTACACTCTCTTTCTCTCTTTCTACCTACTGCAACTGATCGTTGCTCAGAACTCTTAAGTACTTAGTTATCTTTGTTTATCACTAATGTGGCTATCTTTTGTTATGCTAAATTGCTCTGTCATAAACAACCCAATAATATACCCCTGACTATCCTAATCTTAGCCCCAGGCCGTAGCAGCGCAATCAAAAGCTCAATATCATCAATCACTCTCGCCACTTTGTGCAATTTTGAAACTTATCATAAGTAGACTTTAGAAACTTTTATGGAATAAGTTCCATACCTTCCAAATTAATGCGAGGATTAAAAGGCGGATGGAGGCGTAGAGCACTCAAGGAGCAAAAGGAGAAAGCCGCCACAATGTCAGCAAGCGTATTATCAATGGATTCACCTGCATTCCGTCCCCGTGCCCCCGGCGGCGGCGGCGGAGGTACACCGTCAACTACCTCAACATATGCAAGTCCACACGCTAATCGCAATCGATCTGGCTCAAATGGTTCTGGTACTGGATCGAATGGTGAGGGATATAGTAATGCTGTTAAGAGCTATTCATTCGAGACTCCTGATGGGTACGTTTTTATTTATATATTGTGTTTGTGCATTGCAGTAAAGTTTGTGCATAATGTCTTGTGTTATAGTTTTTGGTGTACACCCTCGGTCATGTTATTGCTGAGGATATGTTATCTTTGCATCATGTGTACATGTCTATTTTATGTATATATCTAACCAACTTCTATATCAATTTCTCTTCCTCCGGCACCCTGCAAACTATATGCAACATAAAATTTAACCACATAAATCACATCACAAACATACCAAATTATTAACAGTGAAAAACTAGAAATCCGTAACGTATGGGAAGAGAATGTCGAGGAGGAAATGGCAATGATTCGTGAATTAATTGAAACACACCCCTACGTAGCAATGGATACTGAATTCCCCGGCGTAGTAGCCCGTCCAGTCTCCGAGACATACTCACCCGACTTTCATTACAAATCATTAAAGTGCAATGTCGACCTCCTCAAAATTATTCAATTGGGATTAACATTTGCTGATGAGAATGGTAATTATGCCAAGGGTTGTCCATGTTGGCAATTTAACTTTAAGTTTAATTTGAATGATGATATGTTTGCTCAAGATTCGATTGATTTGTTGGTGACAAGTGGTATATCATTCGAAGATCATGCCACACGTGGTATTGACCCTTTGCACTTTGGTGAATTACTAATGGTTAGTGGATTAGTATTGGATGATCGCGTTAAATGGGTATCATTCCATTCGGGGTATGATTATGCGTACCTGATGAATGTATTAACTACACAAGACTTGCCCAAGGATGAAAAATCATTCTTTGAGTTATTAAAATTGTACTTCCCTACCATATATGATATCAAGTATATGACGAGCTTGTGCGATGGGCACTTTGGTGGATTACAGCGATTGGCGGATGATTTGAAATGTCCTCGTATTGGTCCGGAACATCAGGCTGGGAGTGATTCGTTATTGACCATGTCAACATACTTCGGTTTGGCAGAGGAGCAGTTTACCAAGAATGGTAAGATTGATGATACGAAGTATATTAATGAGTTGTATGGTTACGGATCGAATCATACGGTAAGGAAGGGACCTGTCTCATCGAATCATAATCATTCGAATAGTGCTTTGTCGGGTTTGGCAAATGGAGGATCGAGCGAGGCTGCAAGTCATTAAGTTTAGGGTTGGTGCTTATTATTAAATTAAAAAGTTGTTGTATTATTAAGTAGTCATGTGGCATTCCTCTTTATTCTGTGAAAGGCTGTATCAAAGTCAGTCCCCATCACGCATAAGTTATCAAGTTGTGCGTTTTCCTCACCGCTTCGCCTCATGGCAATTAAACAAGCATCACGACATATCCCCTCTATATCAGCACAACTAGCTTGAGATTTCTCAAGTCTATCACTCAATTCTACGAGATTGACCGATTCTTTATCTATCGGCATGTTGACCGTTTGGAGTTTTAATATCTCGTGGATAGATGATGAGTCTGGGTATGATAAGAGTATATGCTCCTCTAACCTCCCAGGACGGAGGAGGGCGGCATCAATAGAGTCTAGTCTATTCGTAGCAGCTACTACCAGTACACCCTGCTTACCGCCAGCGTTGGTAATTCCATCCATCTCATTTAATAGGGTGGTTAAAATCCTTGATTGTACGCCGGACGTGACATCTGAATCACCTCCTTCTCGATTTGTCGCTAGAGCATCAAGCTCATCAAAGAAGAGGATACAGGGAGATGCAGCTCTAGCCCGAGCAAATATCGAACGAAGCGTAGCCTCTGAACCACCCAACCATTGATTGAATACTTCCGATGCTCGTACTTTGACACAATGTAGTCCCATTGATGATGCTAGACACATTGCTGCCATTGTCTTGCCATTCCCTGGCGGACCGTGAAACAAAACACCCGAGGGCTTTGACATGCCGAGTGCTGCTTCTATTGACGACGATGAGGATGATTGTTTTGCATCAGTTGCAGCCTCTGTGATGTGATACTTCCATGGCCTAACAACTGTTCGGTAGAGCTGTTTCTTCTCGGCAGTATATCCGCCAAAGTCCTTCCATGCCATTTCAAATTCTTGTTTCGTATCCATTGGTTGATCATTGTTAATGCCTAAATTATCTGCCGATGATGCGGGGATAACATCCATTGATGCTAGTTGAGATGGAACACATGTTCTAGCTGCCTCTTTTACATCTTCCCACTTTACATTCGTATCTTCTATTCGTGGTGCACGGGCAGCAGCGGAAGCCAAGGCATCTGCACATATCCTACGAATATCAGCGGCAACGCATCCGGCAGTTCTTGGAGCTAACAAATCAGCCCACCGAGAAATAGATGATTCCTTGTTCTGTACATCAAGTAAAGCAAGAGTGGATAACCAAAACTTAAAGATGTCTCTTCTCTGACTAAGCGTTGGTGATGGCATGGTAACTACCTTCTCAAACCTACCCACTCGTGCAAGTTGCAATGGTAATTGAGCCCATGATGCACGTGATATACCCAATACAAAGCATCTACTATCAGTATCATTGACGGCTGCATCTACAAGTTTGACAACTGCATTCAGTGCCCGGAGTTGTTCTGATTCCATGTTGGAACTGATGGTTGCTGATGATGAATCCGTTTCGTCCGAGTTGCCAATTATTACATCTAAATCATCAATTATGAGTAGTCTATCCAGACATGTACCATTATTATCACTACTGCTTTGTTGATTTGTTTGTATTTGATCTAATACTCTAGCTTGATCAAAGGAAGATGATACCTCATCAAGTAGTATGTCCTTGGCTGATATAGAAGACATGCTTATGGGAGATAACTTCTGTTCAAGCCATGATGCCTTAAAGGAAAAGTAAAGAGTTAGGGTTGCAACCAACATAACATATGGCATAAAGATGACAATAAATATAACATACCATTCTTGTCTTCCCGACTCCTGTACAACCAGACAAGATAACAGCCGCCGGTGCTCCATTGGGATTGTCCATCTTTGCAAGAGTTACTAGCTCTTCTAAAACAGAGTAATATCCTGGACAGTATACATCCTCTTGAATCTTTGGTTGTTGTATAGGTCTAGTTGGTGCATCAGACATATTATCCACTATAATGTTGAAGTTTACATCATGCCTGAGGTATAGAAATCTTACATTTAATCCATCGTTCATGACAATTTTGTTCACTATGAAAAACACAACTTCTTCTTCTTCTTGGTTGTTTGATATATCCATTCCTAGTATACCACCTTCTACAACAGCGCCACCGTATAGAAAATCCATTAGTGTATCTATACATCCTTCCTTCCCTAATAACTCATTACCATTGCTTGAGAAGAACTCTCTACCTCTTGAACAGTTGCTGCAAATGTATGAAATGTGAATTGTTGCCGAATCTTTCATGTGCATAGACCCTATACCGTGCTGTTCGTGAATATAATCATTTAGTTCCTTTATTTCGTTTTTACTGATGATATTGATATGTTCTAACCAACCCACAACGCTACCTTCAATATTACTGGTCGATAATAATCCTTCACTATCCCAACTTGATAACAGAACAGTATGTCTATTCTCTATTACATCATATGTATTGTCGTATTGATACCTATGTGGTGCTAATCTATTGAGTACTCTTAGCATTAGTGGATGTAAATATACAACTTCTTCTATATCACTATCGATATTATCTCTTGAGATTAGTCTAAGCGGAGTACCAATCGTCGGTGTATCATCATCGTTTGGTGGATGTAAATGTAGAAAAGCATTTGCTACTTGCAATGAAGACCGACTGTCAACACTACCATCATCGTCGTCATGTTGACATATCTGGCGGAAGAGATTGCTTGATATATATGCCGTGTTCATCTTCTCTTTATTCTGCTGACCGATACGCTTATGACAAATAGCATGGACAGTGGAATTGGCGATATAACGAAATCAATTCCCACCATGAGAGTTGAGGACAAGTGTTTTTATGTGGCTTATATGGTGAGTTGCTTTGTTGATATAGTTAGTGGCCTCTATCGGTGTAGAATAGTACATTCGTGTCCTTGGGGGAGGTCGTTATATGTATTATTAGTTGTGGCGTACTATCAGTATCATCTCTATGTGAACACAGAGATAACAATAAATTGCAATTTTTTGAAGTGTCATAAAATCTATATAAACAATGTCAAGTTCTTGTGGAGAAGAAGTACTGTTCAGTATCGACACTTTATCGAAGATTATATCATATCTTCCTTCGGTTGAAGTACTAAACTTGACATTAACATGTAAGAAGTTTGGGGTATCTAATACTAATGATGATTCTATTATCGAGGAATCTACAAGTATTGCAATACAAGAACTAGCATCAGAGGAACAATTGGCAGCACTACCACATTATGACGGAGAGAATAAACTGGCAGATTATCATTATCTTCAATTAATGAGGGAACCTCTCACTTTTGATCATCTTACTGACGGAATTGAGTACGTAAATGAGGAGGACAAATCATGTGTTTATAGTGGAGATTCTCGGACAACTGCATTCAGCAACAATATACTGAGGGCAGGAAAACATTATGTATTGTTTACACCAGATAAAAGAAGAGCCCATACAAATTTGAGGATGGGAATAATGAGGCCTGGTCAAGCAAATCAAAATGCAAGTGGAACTCCAGTTGACAAAGAGTTCTTCCAAAATATCTCTTTAACACATGTGGAGCATTATAATAACAATATCGATTTCTGCTTGTATAGTGCAAAGGGTGGATGTTGTTACACATGTGCTTGGGAAGATTCTAGTCCAATTGCCAAGACTTGGGATGGATTTGAACGTGCGTCTCCTTATGACGAAATTGGGATGCTTCTAAATTTGGACGAGGGTACATTATCTGTGTACAAGAATGGTCGGAAGCTAGGAGTGATGAAGAAAGGACTGGAAGGTCCATATTGTTGGGCAGTATCAACGTTGGGAGGGGCTCAAGTTTCTATCAAAAGGGGAGCGGTCCCCTCATGAGTCGACTGCTGTGTTGGTAACGTCCTAAGCAATACTATAAATTACGAGTTTCTCACGAATACTACTCTAAGGAATCCTTTGATATAATCTAATAACAAAGATCTAGAGTTATTTACTCCCTTATAATCTACTTGGACCAAATCAAGTTATCCCCATACACAAAACTAACCACCGTTACAAAGTTGTTGTATCATCAAACAACTGCAAAGTAACACTCGCCATAAACCCCGGCCAACTACCATGATCCTTAACATACACACCGCTACTACCCTTCATCAACAAGTGTGCCATATCAGTACTTAACATATCTAACTTATCCTTCTTCTTCTTAGGGTTCCACTTGAACATTATCGAATCATCCTCTCGTTCAAAGTAGACTGATTTGACTGTAAAGATTTGTGTTTCATTATCTTTCGACATCATGTCAATTTTATATCCGGTGATTAGATATACACCCTGACGGAAGAGAGCAATTTGATTACGGAATTGTTCCTTGAGACGTGAGTGGAGCTTTTGCACATCTACGGCAGAGGATGAATCGTTACTCTTGGCTGAACCAAATGATCCACGATCATTCTTGGTAGCCGGAGTTGATGCTCCTCCACCTCCACTTGATTCAACCTCCTCCAAACGTTGTTTCAATATATCAATCTCTCCCTGATACTTACTCCTAACCGCGTCCAATAATGGATTATCCTTCAAATGTAATACACGTGTAGTTTCATTATTATAACTCCCTTTACCCGCCAATGTCTCAGCTTGGACAGCTCTTCCTTCAGCCTTCTCTGCCTTGGATCGTTCTTCCATGAGGGCATTACGTAACTTACCAAACTTTTCAAGTACACGTTCATGTTCTACTTTGGCATTTTGTTGTTCTGCTCGGAGTGATTCAATGGTTGATTCTAACTTTGTATTGGTACTTGATAATAATTGAATTTCATCACGTGCTGATTTGAGACTTAGTTCCAATCCTTCCGTATTCGTACCACTGCCAGTACCCTTGACTTTTAACTTGGGTGACATATTCTTACTCGACATAACACTCTCCTGCTGTTCATACGTATCAAGTAATGATCTCAAACCATCCGCTTCACGTTTCCATATATTTTGTTGTGCTATAATTTTACGATTATCTAATTCCAATGTATTCATTGCTACTTCTTGATCATTAATTGTTTTTTCTAATGTTGATATATTTTGTGATTTGGATTGTAATTGTGTCTCGAGGAGTTGGATACGACGTATATGGGATGATGATTGAGAGGTTAGCTTTGTAATTTCTGTGGACTGATTTGATATTTTGCGCTTGAGTTGTTGGAACTTTCGTACTACGGTGGATATTTCAGGTGGTACTGCTGTTCCACCAACTTCCATATCCATATTGCTATCATCCTTCATATCATCAACCAAATTGAAATCTTCCAAAACAATATCATTCCTAAACCCCATCCACTGTCTATTAACCTCTTTACCTTCCTCAACTAAATGTGTTAAACTTTGTACCTCCTTTTCCAACTGACTAATCTTACGTTGAGAACTTGACACACGTTCCTTATACTGTACCATGTCTGCACATCGATTCTTCAATACATTGTTTTCGCGTGTTAGAGTGCGGTTGGTACGTTCCACTTCGGCTATTTTGATACGTAAATCTCTTGGTATAATCTCGGGTTTGTTATTCTCATCAACCACGGGGGTTTCCTTAATGGCAGCACAACGTAATTCAGTAGCACGTTCTTCAGCTGCTACTTGTGTATCTCTTGCATCCTTTAATGCTATTTCTAATTCGGTAACTTGATTTGTTGTGGCTTGTAGTTTTTGTTGTAGTAGTTTGATTTTATGTTTTGATGCACTGTCATCTTCTGAAGTGCTATCTTCTTCACTGTCATATGAACAGCCATCACTATCATATGATCCCTTTCTCTTACTGCTATTATTGTTGGCATTATCCTCATACCATTGTATACGATGTAACCACTCCTTACGACTTTCTTCCATAATTTTCGAATGATTATCAACCTCATCTCGTAAGGTATCAACTAATTCCTTATTTTGGGATATTTCCTCATAGGCATCGGCTAATTGGCGTTTATATCGTTTTTCAGATTGAAGGGCATTCTTGCGTTCGATTGATCGTATTGATTGTGAGTGGGTTAGTTCGGATTGTAGTTGTGTTAATTGTGATTGTAAAAGGGAGATGGTTGGATTTGATGTTGTTTGTGTATCGTTTTTGGTATCGATTCGGGGACGTTTACGCTGCTCTGCCATGTTGTATAGATATTAATGGCGATATTACAGAGTATATGACAGTCCTTGTGTGGATATAACGGCGTCTTGGGGTAATATATCGAGCGCAACAAGTTGGAGTTGTTGCCAACATATCTATTAAAGACAGAGGCCTATAGTAAGATACCATATTTGATAAAACTATATGCCTCGCTTACTATCTAAATTCAAGCTGTGCGTGAGCAGAGGAGTGCAGCCACGAGGTGATTAGTAGTGTAGGTACTGTCCAAGCCGAGATATTTTGGGTTGTGATATAATACGGGTGAATATTTGTTGCTGTTGGTTGTTGATATGATCAGTTTGTGATAAGAGATACAACGTGAGCAGACTAAAAACATTTTTACTCTTGTCTTTGTTTAGTAAGTGCACATGATGTACACCAATTATTATATCTCTTGTGTTAATGTATTTATATCATCATCTATACTCAATCATTATTACCATTAGGATGAGTCAGTTTATTTGAGATAAGGTGAAGTCGGCAACTTTTAGGGGAAAGTTCAGTAAGTGTTTGTATATATTACATACCTATCATATTATAATATATATAATTTTGACGTCCCTCTCTTATCTAATGGTACTGATATTTCTCTTTAAATATATATAATCATCATATTGGCTATGTACACATAGACGAGTAGAGATATCATAAAATTAGCATGCCACCAAAATCGAGGAAAAGAAACAAAGGGAAGGAAAGAAAGGCCAAGAAGGAGGGTAAGGTGGAGCTTGAGAGAGTAAAGGCTAATGAAATTTGGCAAGGATGGATGAACTTGAAAGTGGGCTGCTTACACGGGAATGATATGGTAATATCGAACGATCATCCTGTATCTAAGTTTATGGATGAATTCTTTATTCATTGGGACGATAGGAGAGACAAAGGAATTGAAATGATTTTGAATGACATGCTAAAAACACACTCTCAAGTATGGACCAATAACAATCACATGGAATTAGCAACACAAACTTTTATATCCATTGGGGTTAATTTGATTCTGGTGTATGATGATGTCAACAAAGGGGCACTAGATATTGCAAAAACAATCACGTTATTGGAACATTATGATAGCAGTGAAGGCCCTGGTCTGTCCTCGTCCTTGTACAGTCGGCCTGCGGCATCAAAGATGAGAGATATAGAAAATGGCACCATTAGCATTAAGCGTGATCTTCTAAAGTTTTACCGGAAAAGAATATCGTGCAAGTGCTTGAAGAGAATGCATTTAGATGCAAGGAAAACAATACCAAAGATGGGCAGGTGTGCTCATTGTCAAGCAGAAAAAGTACGTGCGTCACTACATGTCTGTAGTGAATGTATGATAAGTCAGTACTGTTCAAAAGAGTGCCAAGTTGCAGAGATTCCTGTACATGAATCATATTGTTCTATCCATCGGAGATATGCTTTTTATCAAGATTTAAGACTTGAGATTAGAGAGATAGCTCCTGATGATTTGCAAGTGAGGCTTGAGGCAGAAGAGCGGCTTAAGATTGTGCATGAAGCATTACTTGGAGCTGCAGAGTTACATATTGAAGGAAAGATGAAAGACAAGAAGATTGAAAGGCTAAAAGAGCAGATAAGAATGCGCGATGACATCCGTGGAAAGTTGCAGAGTCGACGAGGCTAAGTAGTGGATATAGACGTTATACAACAAAAGTGATGGGAAGGGAGATGAGACTGTCAGTATGTACCAGACTCGGTACCAAATGGGGAGCTCTTATCATTTGAGGGTAAGGAATTAGGTGAGCCTGATGGTATGCTCAAGAGCAAGGGTGCACTAAAAGTTTGGGAGAGTCAAGGCAACGGCACGCTAAATTATAGTGGGGAAGCCACGTATGTGGACGAGGATGGTACTGTTAGAAAGATATTGACAAGTGGCGGACCTGTGAATGTATCTTATAATAGATCATATTATACGACTTAATTCAACTTAAACGATTTTGTATGCTAATGTATTCTTATGTATTTAGTTTGCAATTGACATGCCTAAAGGCTGCCAAGTTGTTTCAAGATGATGAAGCTGACACTACCACTTCCTTTTCTTGATGCTTATTAACCTTGGCATTGACATAGGCATCACAATATAACTCATGAACAGACCAATTTGCAACTTGGCACTCCCTCGAGCAAAAGTGACTAATCATACATCGACTACAAACAGATAAAGATTCACGCTCCTTCTCCACCCCACACTGCAAGCATTTACCCATCTTTGGTATTGTTTCCCTTGCCTCTAAATGTATTCTCTTCAAGCATTTACACGCTACTCTTTTGCGGTAAAACTTCAAAGCATCACGCTTGACACTACTGATACCATGTGCAAGATCTCTTGCTTTTGCTAATCCATATCGGTTTAGGAAAACTAAATCAATGTTCATAGTTTCACCATATTCATGAAAAGTCAAAATTGTTTCAGCAACACGGGAAGGCTGACGCCAGGTTGTGCCAAAACCAATATTAGTAGCATGCTGTTCTAATAGCAACATGTTTGTACCAATTCTAACCAATACATTCAACATCATTTCCCTATTGTTGTCATCTTTCCATATTTGTGGATGTGTACCAAATGTAGATTTTAATACTTTCATTCCATCGTCCCTCTCAGTGATTTGCAGGTAAAATTCATCCAAGAATTTAGAAACAGGATGATCAAAATCATTTGGTATCAATATATAGCCATGATCGCAATTTTTGTGTTGTTAAATTCTTGTCTGTAGTAAAACCCCACCAAATGCTACGCACTCTTGCTCTCTCGGTTTCTAGCTTCTTGGCTTTTCTATCCTTTCCTTTGTTTCTTTTCCTGGATTTTGGTGGCATATTGTTATTGTTTGTTATATAATTTGCTTTGTAATAATGCCCTTGTTATTGCAGTAAAGATCAGATATAAATCGTTAGTGCCACTCTTCTTGCTTTCCATAAGTTAGACAATTAAAAGTTAGAAGTTGGAGGTGGTTGCTCGGGGCAGCAATATACTCAATTAAGTAAGTCACCTCGAAGTGTACCCCCCCTGGGGTATAAGGATTTAGACTAGGCTGAGATTTGGGAGGGGGGGTACAACTGATTCCTTAGTAACTGTACGCAGTAAACTCCGGAAGGGGGTATAGATTATACACTAGGCTCACCTTGAGGAGGGGGGGTATAGTAAAATCTGGGGGGCATACTTCGAGGTGCTTTACCTTTGCTAATATTTACTACCGATATTCTACAACTAGGCGAGAAGGACCTTCTAACAAAGACAACTCCACAACAATAATATAGTCCTACATACTACTAATACTACAGTACGCCAGCACATCAACAAACGAAAATGGAACTTATTCTCTGTAATGAAGTTTTTCAAATAAGGTGTTTTAAGTTTCACCACTTAATTATTTTTTGTAGCGCGGCATATCAGATGTACTACTCCTTATCGAATATTTCTCTATTGTATTAGCGGAGAGAATCGTCGTCTTAGCTTTTTGCAAAGCTAGCGCCGAGCAAGCGAATAGAGTGTTATCAACGCATAACAACTTCTAACTTCTATAACTCACGTACTTGTTAAAAAAAAACAATGGTGGTAACAAGACGATCACGCTCAAACAATAATAGTCCATCCTCCAACAATCAAGACAATGATAACATAAGCGCTAGCGCTATTCGTGGCAATAGCGGTGGCGGTTCCACACCTCGAGGAGCACCACCGCCGCCTCCACCGCCACCTGCACCATTACATCAGCCTCCATTGCAGCATGAACAACAACCACAACAAGTACAAGGTGGTATGGCTCCTGTTCCTGAAGAGGTTGAATTGTTAGCTAATAACAATAATAATGATGACGGGAATAACATACAGCAGATTGCACAACCTCAACCAAATATGCAATATCTACAAGTTCGAATCTATACAAATCAACTTCTTGAACCAACTCGTATACATCGTCGTCATCATAGACAACAACAGCCTCCGATGAATCCAAATATTCAACAGAAAAGATTTGGACGATCCTCTACAAAACAAACACGTCCTAACCAACAACAGCAATACCACGAAGGAGAGATTGTTAAAGTGTTAATACCAACTCAAGGATTTGATAGTGAAAAGCAATTGGGAGATTGTCTAAACCAAGCAAGTGGCAGTAGTAGTTCCAACTTTATTGATAACAATAAAGGATGGCAGAGTAGTTATAATAATGAGTTAGATGATTATTCATTGGATGAATATTATGAAGATAGAGATATCAATGTGGCAGGAATGTTTCGTGAATCAGACCGTGTATTCATACCCTTATCAATTATATATACAAATCCACAATCATTCATTGGTGAAGTGTTATGTATTAAACGTCCACCGCCTCCACTGAAACGTCAACTTCGACTACCAACTGCACCAGCTATTCCCAAACAACGTTCAATCTTTATTACATTCCTTGAAGTCATGGGTATAATAGTAGTGCTACTAGCCAGTTACAAGACATATATTGCAGTATCATGTTTGGATTATGAATATTATGCAAATGCATGGTTATACAAGGTTGAACATGTATTCTTCATATTATTAAACTTTCCATTCTACTTATTTGATATGATTATTGAATTCCCGTTACGAGAATTGTATAGACATGGACCAAGTGTTATTGGATGGGAGGGTGAACCGTTACCAAAGATATGTGCAAGAATTACCTATCATGGTGATGAACAATTCTGGAGTCGTAATATAGAAGAATGTCAACGAATATATGATGCTAAAGAGATGAGTGCTATGCAAGTTCGTAAACCAATCGTTGTGCTGTGCTTACTAGGGGTGATGTTTTATATGATTAAGAGTATTGTGGCGGCACGGGCTTTAAGGAATAGACAGCGGATTGATCCTAACATGGTTGAGACATATCGGGCTATCCATTCGTTGGCGAGGCAGTTGAGAAGAGCTGCTAATGGAGGGAGGTAGAAAATGAGACTCTATTTGGCTAACTTAAAGCTAAGAGAGACTTTTAGAAGAGAATACATTATGTGCAATGTCTCTACTGATGTTTAAACAATTGATTATATATGCAGCTTAAAGCTCGTCATCATCACTATCATACTCTGACTCATCATATGAAGACTCATCATAAGAAGATGATTCTTCGTCATATAACCCTTGATCAAAGAAGGTACCTGCATCTGCAATGTAATGCTCTTCTGTTGCATTATCATTATCAACCCTATCCGATATAGATGGAGAACTTGCATCACTACCAAGAGATCCTCTCGATTGTCGTGCATATCTCAGAAGCTCCTTTTGATATCGTTTACTAAAGTGTGTTGGCTTAGACAGTTGTAATGCCCGCATGACATCATCAGTTCGTAACTTTCTCAGTGGAGGCATTTGTATTCTTCTATTCGGTATACTACTACTCTTGTCAGTATTATCTCCATTGGTATTCATTTGAGTAGATGCCGTTATTGCCTTTGCACGAGCCTCTCTCATTGGATACAATGCAGCTGCCTGTAATACTTCCCGAATATCAGATGGTGAGTATCCTCTCGTATTACTTGCTACTTGATGTATATCGAAATTAATATCCAATGGTACACGACGAAGCATACCTTCCAAGACTGATATTCTTGCATCATAATCCGGCAAACCAACAAAGACTCGTCGTGGCATTCGTCTAAGAAAGGCTGCATCTACATCGAATGGTCGATTGGTAGCACCCATGACAAGTATAGATGATCCATTGCTTTGTGATGCATGATTTCGTATCCCATCCCATAGTTGCAAGAACTCAGTCTTTAGATCACGGCTCACGTCATGATCTTCTCCACCTCTTTCTCGGAACAATCCATCCAATTCATCTACAAAGATTATACACGGAGATATCTTACGAGCTACTGAGAATAGAGCTCGTACATTGAGATTAGTTTCACCGACATACTTTCTTAATAAACAAGAGGGTGATATGGCTAAGAAACGAGCACCGACTGTAGTAGCCAAGGCACGTACTAACATTGTCTTGCCACAACCGGGAGGACCGTAAAGGAGTACCCCTGGAGGATTTGCAAGTAGTCCACCGTAGTAATCATTATTGGAAGTCGCTGCTGTTGGTAGTAATGGAAAGGCAAGGTCGAGTAATGACTCTTTGGCATCTTCTAATCCACCGATCTCATTCCATTTCTTAGTAGCAGCTTCTTCACTATTCATATCATCAACTACCACACCAGAATCCATGGGTGATAACAAACTTTGACTCAATACATTACCCTCAGCTCGTGTTAGTGATTTCATAATCCCTTCTACCGTACTCTGATCAATACCGGATGATTTTAATCTCATTGCTAACTCACGTGTTGCCGTCATCTGTGGTGTGTTTGGTTTTAAACTTTGTGGTTGTAGTTTGGGTTTGTTGACTTTGCTTCCTTCAATATCACTGTCGTCTGAAGCCGTATCACTCTCTTCGCCACTATCAACAACATCAATATTTGACATGTCCAACTCATCTAGTTTTGCATATGGCATATCCTGCTCTTCTCGTATATCACCACCAGGATTATTACCACCACTTAATCGAGAATTTGCATATTCTTCATTAACTTCATCCCATGCCTCTTTTATTATCTTCCAAATACTTTTTGAAAAGTATAACATGAGTATAAGTTGTGCACATTTTACTATTTTGAGGGGTGGTATTGATCGCAGTTTTGTTATTGACTTTTGAAGTATACGAGTTCCGAATATAGATATAGATGATAATTTAGATGATGATAATGTACGTGATTGTATACCTGCATGTTGCTGTGATAGTTGTATGGCAGCAGATGAATCGATGTGTTGAGATAATTTTGATGTGTCGGGTATTGTTGAGATTTTTTCTTGTATGTGCTTGCTCGGCGCTAGCTTTGCAAACTGTGATGACGAGTAATTCTCTCCGCTAACATGGGGTGTATTCGCCGTAGTGAGTGGAGAGCATACGGCTAGTATGATGCATAGTAGTAAGGTCTCCATCTTTGTCATAATGTGATTTGTGATGGGATCTTATTCTCATAAAATGAAACTTTCAATTTTAAGTTTCATGCCTCGTCATTCCATTCACCCATCGCCCATCATCACTTTTTCTTCTTTGCTATTGTTGCTGGGATGGAAAGAAGGGTAGGATATATACATACAAAATAACGGCAGGAGAAGAAAAAGCAGTGTTTAGTGTGTTATATCAGCTACTTGCAGTAAAAACAATCTAAACAATTTGACTCGCACTCCGAACTGCGCTCTTTCTTGTGCACAAACAAGTACAAACGATATGTTGATACTATCAATACTTCTATGCCTCTACGGCATACTACCATCTATAAATGGATTTGCATACGCACCAAACTTTATTACCAAAATAATCGAATCATCAAGTGGTATCAAGCCCGTAGGATTGTTAGATATCACTCCTTCCAAAACTACTGATAATGATGGGCAACAACCTACGTCAGTACAAGAGGTACCAGTAGATGATGGAGAGGGTAGAGAAGATGATATAGTAGTGAGAGGGCCAATAACAACACGATTTCCACCAGAACCAAATGGCTATTTACACCTTGGACATGCAAAGGCAGTCTCCTTCAACTTTGCAGTAGCACGTGCCTTCCAAGGTAGCGATACTACAGAAGAGAGTAGAGGACGATGTCATATGAGATTAGATGATACAAATCCAACTAAAGAAGATGAAGAATATGTTTATAGTATATTAGAAGATGTTAATTGGATTCAACGTGGATTATCACCCTTTTCATCCAATTTACAAGTTAGTGAAAAAGAGCAAGGGCCATGGTATGGACCAGTACGTAAAACATCAGACTACTTTCATACAATTTATGAAACAGCCATATATCTAATTCAAAGTGGTGAGGCATTTGTAGATGAATTATCAGCAGATGAAATGCGTGAATATCGTGGTTCATTAACCGAGGGTGGACAAGAATCACCATATCGTAATCGATCCATTGAAGACAATCTTAAACTCTTTACTGAAATGAAGGAAGGTAAACATCCTGATGGAAAATATGTACTACGTGCAAAGATTGACATGTCATCACCTAATTTAAACATGCGTGATCCAGTATTATATCGTATTAAACATGAAGTTCATCAAGCGACAGGAGATGAATGGTGTATCTATCCCATGTATGATTTTAGTCATCCAATATCAGACGCAATTGAAAATATCACACATAGTTTATGTACATTGGAATTTGAAGATCATCGTCCATTATATGATTGGGTAATTGAACGTATCGTTAAAGGTAACATTGTAACTTCCAGTCCACGACAGATTGAATTTTCAAGATTGAATTTAAAATATACAGTATTATCAAAACGAAAGTTAATAAAGTTAGTGGATGAGAAGTATGTTAGTGGTTGGGATGATCCACGTATGCCTACGTTAAGTGGAGTACGACGTCGTGGCTTCCCACCTAGTTCTATTCGATTATTCTGTGAACGTATGGGTATATCGAAGACTGATTCAAATATTGATGCTACGATATTAGAAGATTGTGCTAGGGAGGTATTGGATGAGGATAGTCCACGTGCATTTGCTATATTGGATCCGTTAAAGGTTACCATTACCAATTGGGAAGATGATTTAGAAGAGTTTAAGATACCCCGTCATCCAAAGCGAAATGAGTTGGGTGAACGTACTGTACCATTTGGCAAATCTGTTTATATTGAAAGATCAGATTACTTTGATTTAGACGGACCAGAGGGACAAGCGAATGATAACAAACCACCCCGTGGATTTAAACGGTTATTATCAAATGAAAAGGTCCGTCTCAAGTACGCCTATGTCATCCAATGTGATGAGGTAGTACGTGACCCATCCACAAACGAACCAATTGAATTAAAGTGCACATACTATCCTGAAACACGTGCGGGTGTTACGCCTGAGGGTGAAGCTCGTGTTAAGGGTATTATCCAATGGGTCGAGGCATCAACTGGTAGTAAGGTACAGGTTATGCAATATGATCGATTATTCAAGGCTGAAGAGCCTGGTAAGGAGAGTGGTGACTTTACTACTGATATTAATAAAGAATCGTTAAAGATTATCAAGGATGTGGTTGTTGAACCGTCAGTGGCTAAGGATGCATTGGATACCATTGTATCAATTCAAGATAATAAAAGCTCAGACGATGACAAGATGTATCATTCCGACTTGACATATCAATTTGAACGAAGTGGATACTTTGCATTAGATTCATCATCCACTGATGGTAACTTGGTATTCAACCGTGTGGTAACACTTCGAGATACATGGAATGCACCTCCACCTCGAAAAGCGAAGCAACCAAAGAATCAACAAGACAATAACAAGAAGAAGGGTCGTGGTGGCGGTGGAGGTCAAGCTCCAGTTGTCGAGGATGTACGACGTATAGCACTTAGAGCTGGTACGATTCTTGAGGCTGGTCCACATCCCGAGGCTGATAGTTTAATCGTTTGCAAGTTAGATTGTGGTGATATTAAGGAGGATGGCGAGGCCGACGAACCACGAACAGTCGTGGCCGGCCTTGCGGGGAAGATATCATTTGATGACTTAATCAACAAGAAGGTAGTATGTATAGCAAACCTAAAACCTGCCAAGATGAGAGGAATAGAAAGTACAGCCATGCTATTGGCAGCTAGTGATGGTAAAGAGGGAGACGATGAGACTGTGCAATTGTTAGATGTACCTGACTCGGTACCGAATGGAGAACTCTTATCATTTGAGGGTAAGGAAATCGGTGATCCTGACGGTATGCTGAAGAGTAAGGGTGCATTGAAAGTTTGGGATAGAGTTAAGGCAAAGCTACGAGTGAATGATGGTGGGGAAGCCACATATGTCGATGAGGACGATACTGTTAGAAAAATAATGACAAGTGGCGGACCTGTAAAGGTGTCATCATTGACTGATTGTATTATTGGCTAATGAATGGGTATGTGGCCCTTTGAGTACATATTAACAGCTAAGCTTTAAGGATTTACTTTACTATACACACCTAGTATATACCCTTGTCTGACTTCAATGCTCTAGGATTCATCATCACTGTCATCGAGTATCCTCTTTCTCTTCTTCTTCTCTGGGCTGTACTCGAGCTGACGAGGTTGCACCTGAAGTTCATCATCAGTGTCGACAAGATCACCTCCGAGTTCAGCTTGATCAGGACTTATATGAGATGGCCGTCATCTGAGTTCGAACTGTTGTCATTCTGTCTAATGGAGCGTTCTTTCTGTCTTGCAGCTTTAGGCTTCATCATCCTCTCTTTCATCCACTCATCCGGCTCTTCTTTGGACGACTCGTCTGCGCTATCATCCTCCTCACTACTATCAGATTCTTCTCCACTTTCATTCTCTTCTTTGGAGAGAGAAGAGATGGAATCTTCATCATCTTTTGGCTTCCATGTACCGTCTGCCATAGCCACAAAATCACAGTTATTCGAATGGTCACTTGCCAAAAATGATATATTGTTAGACGCCGCTTCATCAGAGACATGACTATCAACCCCCTCTTCATCCTCGTTCTCGTCTGATGACGAATTATCAACATCACGTTCCTCTTGAAGTTCTTGGCTATACCTCTCTCGACGGACCGGGTCGGACAAGTTAGGCAAGTGCTGTGCTATATATTCCTCTGCATCGGATTCCTCATCCCCGGGTAGTACAGGTGGTGGCTTGTATTCTTCTTGTTCAATATCTTCATCATCATCCATGTCACCAGAGTCAGAATCATCGTCGTCATTATGCTGCCTCAAGTGTGGATTACTCAATTTATTCCATAACTTCTTAGCTCGGTTGGGGAAGGACTCGCTAAAAGTTTCCCAGGCGAATTCACCAGAATGCATCATCTGTCGATGTATCTTATGAACCATCCTCGCCAAATGGTTGAATTGATCATTATTACCATCTCTCAACCAATAATCCTGCATATCCATTTGTCCAGGAGTACCAGCTCTGGCACGACGAAGCCAGCGCTGCAAAAGACTATCACCGTCACGAATCTTGAAACGTTGGAATAACTCATTATCGACCAAAGCCGAGGAGTCGATGCCGTGAATAATTTCCATATGATCCTTTACCCCCATATCAACATACTTATCAACCCCTCCCAATGTTTCAAAGCAAAACGTGGCTGCTCTTTCTAATCCAATATTTGTTAAGATTGTCATCGGATCGTCACTAAATAGAAATGGATCTGCAGCCACCTTTCGATTACTACCATCGCTTGAACTTTCACTTTCGACACTACTATCATCTCTATCCATATTACCCCCTAGATTTCCTTGTCTCCGATATGCTTCTGCATAGCATAGTGGGCAACAGTATAGATCTTTACTCCCCATTAAATGATGAACCTTGTTGTTGGGCTCTTCACTAGATTCTCCCTCGTCTTGGTTACTTGATTGGTTCTCATATTCAATAGAATCTTCCCCATCACTAGAATCTATATCAAATTCATTATGCAATTCATTTTGCAATGATCCGCGAGACAGTGACCCCATCCCCTCATGATCATTCCCACCATCACTAGTTATACGTTTGCTGCGCCGGGATTTCTTGCTGGACCTTGTAACAGGTATTGGCAATTGATTATCTTCCTCCTCTGAGGATGTACCATGAAATGCAAACACCGAATCTTTGCAACTGCCCTTCCCTCTTTTTCTTAATATACCACCATTATTGATATCAGAATCTACAATACTATTTCGTTTCCTCTTCCTCCTGCTATTATGCTTGGTTGATAACTTGTTCTGTTTTGAAGGTGCATCAAATGTTGGAGGAAGAGGACTTGTCAGATGAGGAAGTGTTTGGCTCTGAAGATGATGTGTCACCTTCAAATTTAGGTGCACTGTCTTCTTCTCAATATGTTACTCCAACAAAAACTCGAGGTAAGAGACGTAAATGTACCAAACGAACTAATGAAAAGATGAGTCAAATGCTACAGGAGGAGGGTATGGACG
>Ga0214479_100140_pt1 | contig 44261 bp, 29 predicted proteins | sample M1_20Mar14CPVII9_5_FD_165054 | JGI IMG/M metagenome (GOLD analysis project Ga0214479, IMG submission 165054) | Marine eukaryotic communities from Monterey Bay, California, United States - M1_20Mar14CPVII9sort6BwellE14 | ecosystem: Environmental > Aquatic > Marine > Unclassified | place: USA... | reverse complement strand
AACAAGAATGTGGATTTGCAGTATGCAGACAATCCTTGACCACATCTAATGCCTTGGTTTGATATCCTTCTTTTTCATATATATGAGCCAAGTTGGCATACGGTAAATCACACCTCGGATTGAATGCTATCGCTGCCTCGAGACAGTCTCGTACCAGAGTTGCATCAGACGAGCAAGGATTATCCATCAATTGTCTTGTTACCTCGACTTTCTTCTTGTGCATACAGAATCCTCCTATTATGTACCTCGTTCCACTTTCTAAAGGATTGCCACCGTGACGAATCCCACCCGGTCGTACTGTACATTGTCCAACGTCCATTTTAATGATTCTATTATTGTTGCTTGAGTTGTCCTCCCCACCGACTTTTGTCAGGCCCTCAACAAATGTTCCCCCACCTTTGTATTCACTATTAGAGTTTAATGCAAATGTAAACGATAAACATCCCTGATCTGTGTGTATTTCAGTTCGTAATCCAGGTGCATGGATATATTTGAACATGTATGCATTATCAACAACTAGATTTTCAATACCATCACAGAAATCTGGGAATTGATAATTAAGTGCTTCAAATAATCTTGTTTTGACCATACGAGTAAACCACTCTTTAATCTCGGGAGGGCCATCCTTGATAAAGAATCCTTGAACATAATATTGTCCCGATTCCATCTTTGGCCATTCTCGTTGTTGTCCATCTTCGTCTACTGATGAGTAATACTCTTCGGCCTTTTGTATAATTTCGTCACATTCTTCTTTTGTAAACATTGGTGTTTCACGTTTAGTAACAAAGACTGACTTATTACCCAATTCATCATGAAAATCAGGAAGATGATATCCCTCTGCTTTAATGTTAAACTCATCAAACTGAAGAGAGTTTAGAAATGTCTTCCTCTCTTCATCAGTGCTTGCCGATACACTATCAGTATCAAAGTTTGTTATCGCATCTTGTATTGCTTTCTCATGACGTTCCATTGCTAAATCTAATTTACTTTGTAGAAATGTATTATCAATGTGAGAGAGATATGGAGGCAAACCCTTTGTAGAAGGTAGTGATGGGATAGATGATACTACGCCGACGATACATAATATTATTGATACAACGATCTTCATTTGTATTTTTATCTTGTGCATATGATGTGCACTTCGTGATTTCTACCTCTTTACGATATGGCAAACCAACCTGCGCAACAATACTGATCAGTATCTAGATAATTATTGACGCTACCTACGAAGATCAAACCAAGCTTGCAATACAATATCGTAATATCGTAAGTGATAGCTTTTGATTATGAGAGTGTCAAAAAAATGAAATGTCTCAACTCAAAGATACACTTCAACAGGAATAATGTTATATGATTATATCGACCAATCCAAATATATTGCCTCGAATCACACGCTATCAGCCATTGGACTACAGCCAGAAACTACTGTTACCGATTGTTGTTGACTAGTCTTTCGCGATCTTCAATTGGTTGTGTTCAGTGACAGCTGACAATTGTTGAGTTTAATGTTCGATGCCGATGCTATTGCAAGTTAAATCTTCCCCTCATATCTAATAGTTCGAAATGCAAAATGCTATTGATTTCAAAGAGCTTCGTCGTCAAGAACGAGAGCGTAGGCGGCGGTCATCTGCTGAAAGTAAAATGAGATCAATAAAAAATGACACTGATGATACTACTTGCAATATAAAAATTAATGCGGTGGATGGTAATAGTGGTACTGCAAACGATTCGCATTCTCTTGAACCATATGAGACTATGTTACCTCAAAACAAATTATCTGACGAAGTACATCGAATTCAGTGCACACCAGCTATAGATTCAGTATTATATGCACAAAACTTTCTTTCACCAAATATTGGTGAAGAGGTTATGCAATGGCTGAAAACCATACCAGATTATAAACAGCAAATTAATCAAAACAACAAACCTTCTACAGAACGAGAAGAAAGTATGCAGCATAATGGCAAGTGGACAAAGCTAAAACATGCAAAAAGAAAAGTGGCATTATTTGACGGAATGATAACAGCTTTGCCTCCCATTCTACAACGTCTTGTTGATACTTTGGTTGATGTTGGTGCTTTCCCTTCATGTGAACCTCCAAATCATGTCCTCATTAATGAATATTTACCTGGTGAGGGAATCCTACCTCATACTGATGGTCCTGCATATTATTCTCGAACAGCAACCATATCATTAGGTGGTTGTGATGTCATATTCAAACTAACACCAAGACAAAAACATGAGAGTAGTGCAGAGTTACAACAAGAATCAAAGTCTTCAAGCCTTGAGGTAATACTTCATGGTAATGGGTCACTTGTACTATTTAAAAATGATGCATACTTGAATTATTGTCATTCAATTAGTGAAGTTTTGCAGGAAACTACGAGTGATGGTAAAGTATTGGTAAGAGGGTATAGAGTATCGTTAACCCTTCGCCGCCGCCGGTTGCGGCATTGATCGGCATTGGTTACTTAGCAGGTCATATTATATAACAGGTCATATTATATAACACTTTTTCATTTATATTATGAACCATATTTAGCATATTGAACACATACTCCATTGTATGACTTTACTTATGCACAAAACATATAATATTATCTTTTCAACTCATTTCCTTTCCTTCCTTCCTTCTAGCATGTGTATTCATCTCGATTTTCTTCCTTTCCAACTCTTGAGCATATCACTTGTTTGGGCTTTATTACCAAACAGTTTGTTATCATCCCATTCCTCTTGTTGTTCAGAATCTTCTGAAAGTGAATGCTGAGGCGGCAAAGGACTTGTTGGATGTGACGGCTTGGCTTTGATCATGTTTAGTCTATGCTGCTGCCAAACAGCATGCGAATCATTATTTCTTGTAGCAGTCTTGACTGGAATAGCCCCCTTGCGTGGCATACTACCATTGTAAGTATTTGAAGAGGATGACTCTGTATTGCCAAGCTTAGTAAGAAACTTTGGATTTTTCTTCTTCCTCCTCTTCATTCGTCGAAGAGTTAACCACCGCCTAGCTACACTCTGAACGATTAATATATCTGCAAGTGTATTGATAAAGTTCATTTGGGCATCATATGATCTCCATTGAGATTGGATGAATGTCGCAGCTACCTCCTGGCCTGCGGTTACATACCGTCTTAGTTCAGATCGAACACGATATCCTCTGTATACTGCTTGAATGTATAAAATATTAGCAAGTCGAACTGCCGATGTATAAAACGCGAGATATCGTCGAGCCACAGACTGAGCAACAATGATACAATACAGATCATATACACACGCCATTCTAGCTTGATATCCTCGAATGATACGCTGACATTCAATAGCGCAGTATCGATCCACATCCAATCCTTCTCTTGTCCAAAATCCACGGAATACTCTTTGGATGGTGGTTGCAGCAAAGTGATTAATTTCAATGTTATCCCGTACCCACCATCCACGCCAACATCGTTGAATCTCACCTGCAGCAAAGTCTTCAAACTCTTGATAATCTTCTTCAAACATTACTCTCTTTTGAGTTCGTTGTGTTATTGGTTCTCTGTTATATTCATATTGCTCATCATGAAACATCTCATTAGTACTTTGCTCATTATAGCCCATTTCATTTGAGGTATTGTAGTAGTAGGAGTTTTGCTGTTTGCGAGCCATCCAGTTGCACACAGCACTTTGTATCACATTAACAGCAAAACGTCTCTCCTCAAGAGCAAGCTCGGCAAGGAATCGACGGACTGCAGTTTGTATAACTACCGCGGCAACGGCATTAATGAACGCAAGATCGGGGTCCGTAGTTACCGAGTCTGATGATATGCCGCCATTGTTCCCATTAAAAGTATCCTGTTGATTCAGTGGACTACTTGGACCTACTTCGTTATTATCATGAACATGACTGCGATGATGATCTTCTCGAGAATAGTGTTCAGTAACCATAACATGTTGTTCCGTATCCGTCCACTGGTATAAGTCGTGATGTTCAGAAGAAATGATTGAGCCTGTTGTTTCATCGTACGCATCAACATCAAAATGCTCTTCCTTCCAAGAAATATCATCTTTGATGTTATTAGTACTCACTCCTATAAAGTCAGTTGATGGAGTGTCAATGGAATTAGATGCAAATTTGAGCTCGTCGGATTCAGTATCATGTTGAGGCAAGTTGAAATGTACAAATTTCCCTCTTTGTGATTGTGGCAATACATTTCTCTGATGTTGTCTCGTCTCTTGATATGGTAGAGGAGTTCGTTGAGATTTCTTCACATCATCTCCTTCTAAATCAGCTATAATATCCTGTGGATTAATATTTATTTGATCGCCTCTGAGTACAGCGGATATCCGTGGTGCATCAGGCTCTTTTGCTTCTCTAACTCTGTATTGGCGCTCTTCATCAATCGTTGGTGGCGGTGGACTAGGTCGAGCCGGTGGATCTATACCCGTCTTCCCTCGTCTTCTAGACTTATCATTGCGGTATAGATCAGCCACTGAATCTGTATCAGCAGTTATACTGGGATCATCAACCTCGACAGACTCCATATCATATGCACCGCTTGGACTTCTAGCTAGTCTAATTTCTGTAATATCCTCTTCCACTCGATTTAATGGACGACGTTTTGCATTTTTCTTTATATACTGTTCGTGTTGTTGTTTCTTCTCCGAGTCTAACTTTAAATGCCATTGAATTTCTTTCAACTCTTCATCTAATTCTTGCATTTCATTTCTGTGTCTTTCTAAATTGCCATCGATTGCGGTGATTAAAGTCCCCTTGATGACATCTTTCTTTGTTATATTGTGTGCTAACTCCTTTTGTTTTACTTGGATTTCGGCCATTCGTTGTTGTAGAAGGGCATCATAGGATTGTGTTGCAGTAGTATTCTGATTAGCGATATTCTTAGTATTACCTTTCGTGTTGGTTTTGTTGCTATTATTATTTCTCTCTACCTCACCAAAGCTGTCAGTAAACTTATGCGTAGGGCTCAACATTGGGAAGCTACTAAAACTATTTGTTTCATCAACAGAGTTACTTTTCTGAACCTTGAGAGATTGTGGCTGTTGTTGCGGTTGATGTTGATGATGATTATGTCGCTTTGGTGATAAATCCCAACTAACTCTGGCCTTGCTTGGACTTCGCTTTGGAGAACGGGGTTGTTTGGGCACTGATATATTATTCCTACCCCGGTGTTCCTGTTGCTGTTGTTGCTTCTTATGTGGAGAAGGATCCCGACGAGGTATGAGTTGTTTCAGTTTATCTCTTGCGGTATGAACTGCATCTTCAACATTGTGTGGAAATGAAGCTTCCTTGCTTGTTCTTTTGGTGTTATTTACTGGTGGTCTTATACGCTTCATCTTATGTCTCTGCTTTCCCCGTGCATCCAATAAACCCTGTGTTGACCAAGTAGTACTACCGGTAATACTTTCATTTGGAGATGATCTTAGCTTACCAAACATTTGAGGTGATGATGACCTATTACCCCTCTGTGGGGGTGTATATTTACTACTACTACTCGTACCCCCAAGTAATGATTGATCTCTACCAATTGGTACTGCTGTTATCATTGACCCATCTTTAGCTTGATGGATACGATATCCATGTTCAACGGTGGGATTATTAATAATTGGTGTAAAGCCAGAAGAAGCATTAGTATTATTATCTCCATAATTTTTATATGAGCGTTTTCTCACATCGTTACTATTTCTAACCAGTGGTCTCTGTCGACGTTGGAGAGACGATGATCCTCCAGACGAAGAAGATGGTATTGATGTATATGTATTGTTATCTCTCTTTGGTGAGAATTGTATTCTCCCAAGCATTTTTTTACAGGTTTTTGTTGCAATGAGTTGAGTGAGGTTATTTCTTATTATATATCCGCTACAATATCATATCGCTGTCATATCTCTCAAATAATATATTATAATAAACAACACAATTGTAATGTATTTGTCATTATTGTTCTCCTCAATTTGTACTAGGAAAGTAGAATAAGGTGCATCTAACGCCAATAGTAACATAAAATTTGAAAAAGCTAAATGAAGGATACCAGTATTGTAGGGGTATCCTACCCTCGGAGAAAAATCATTGCCAATTTAACCATCGCCCATCATCTTCAATCGCTCGGCGTAGAACCAACCAATATGATGGCCACAAATAATAGTATAATACCTTTACTCATATCTTCTTTCCTCTTCCTGTTGCTACCGACGGTATGCTTTTCATGGCAAGTCGGCAGAACTCAGGATACATCAAACTCAAACATTCGTCGATCCATCATCACAACATCTCCTTTCATTGCCATCAACTCCCTATCAATAACTATTGCCAACGCTGAGAGCAATACTATACCGAATCTACAATTTACTACCTCATCTAGTGGTCTACAGTATGCTGATGTGAAGAAGGGTAGTGGATCATCATCTCCGACAGATGGGCAGAATGTTAGTATTGATTATGTGATGTCAACCACAGGAGCTAGATATGGCAGGAAAGTCCGCGTTTTGTATTGTTTTATCATGTACCTACATATGTGTGTTCAATGTGAAGCCTTGTTGATTTGGCTGCTTCATTTGGCCTTCTTTAGTCTTTATTTGACTGCCTTTACACCATATGCACTAACATAAGTTACAATCACCTATCTTTCATTATGACAAATCATAACAACGCGCATCTCCAGTAAGATTTATAGCACCCAAGATGCCGGAGCACCATATAGATGGAAGCTTGGTGATGGATCGACAATACCTGGGTTGGAAGAAGGCTTGCCTATCAGAGTACATCTTCAAGGATAAGTAAGTTTTCATGATGTGTGTGGTCGTGTTTTTAGATTGACACACTTCTAATACTAACACTGAGTACTATTTGCATACCTCAGAGGAAGAGTGTGAAAGTGGAAAGGGATTGGGTGAGTTTCATGTCAAGTTTTAAAAAGCTTTTATGTTTTCAAATGTTAATACTGACATCAATCATTATATTATATTCTTATTCTCTGTAAATAGGACCAATACCACCTGCGGTTCATGAGAGCATTGGCGAGTTTCAAAGATTTAAGAATATTTACTGCAACCCAGATAGACAGTATCAGCCTGATTTAGTTATGGATGTAAAACTCTATGGAAAGAGATAATACTCTGTTAAAGGTGAGTATCCTTTCTTTATTGTTGATATATTTGTATGGAGGGGATGACGACAAATCGAAGTTCTATAGGCGTTGCTTGGGCTCTCTTTACTTCATGAGCTGTGTCCGTAGTATCAAAAGGATACTACTTAAGCGATGCAAAACAAGTGTCACAGTCTTCGTAGAGGAAATAAAACTTCAAACTTTTAACCCAACTTTGGTCCTTTTTCAGTGGACTATTGTTGGACCTGTCTATTGGAACATTTAACTGATGTTTAGAATGTATTTGTCTTTGTTATTTTAGACACTTGGCTCACTTCTCCTTCCTCTATCTAAATATCAAGTATTAATAGGATGTCAACTTTGCAATATCAAGAGACAGGGTTAAAGCTAGAGTACATTGCCTTTGTATATACTTTGTAGTTCCACTTAATCTCTCTTCTTTCAGTAATAGACTTGCAGTAGACATACTACCTACCACCGCGTCATTTCCACGTGTAATAAATTATTTGTTTCGACTGGTGGTGGCTCTCATACCTACCTTACGGCAATCATTCAGCTCGTCAGCTCGATCGGGAGTTTGATGTTGATAGATTGAGTTGTGGCATAGAATGCCGTAATTCAGAGTTCAGCTCGATCGAGAGTACGATATTGGTGTTAATTGATGTTGTGGTTAGCAATGGCGTCTTTTACAGCGATAATACTCATCATTATATTATCTTTTTGCACAACTTGTGTATCTACAACTTTCCATGCACATTCAGTACCTTTTCTTCCTCAAGTTCGAGGGGGAAGTAGTAATACAGATTATGATGACACAACAATAGCCATCAATAATGATCATTTGGTTGGTATTATTGATATACGCCCATCACCTAATCAAGATGGTATGATACTACTTAGAGAAAATTGTGGTGGAGATGCATATGATCTCTTGCAAGAAGCAAGGTTTAACGGTGACGATGAACATGCAACTATTGATGATGAGATGAGTGAACAAGGAGCAATATCTCAATCTATTGGCAGCCTATGTAACAGAGTATACCTCGTCATTTCATACGACTTTGAGAAGGGAGTTACATCCCTACACAAATCACTTGGTGGTTGTAAACTTTTGTCATTTGTTGATGGGGCTAGATCTCGTTGGCAAGATAAACAAAGTGAAAGTGTTGCAACAAAGTTAGTACTACTTCTCGTACCATCTTCACCTACATCAGAGGCAGTCTTATCTGCATCCATTACAACCGAGAACATATTACATTCAAGTATAAATCAAAACAAAATAGTAATTGACTTGACAAAGAATATTGACTGGGGAGATAATGGAGCTAAACATCTAGTGACGAAGCTTGTTGAAGCGTTTGCACTAGGCGGAGATGAGTATCAGAGCATTGATCCGTTTTCTGTCGAAATGATTGGCATACTAGATAACAGACAGGAGAAGAATGATGAAGATACTGATATTGAATCCGGTACCGATATCAGTGAAGTTGTGCTAAAACACTTGGTATGCTCTGGATTTGACATCATTCAAACAAATGATTTAGATGAAGCGTCAACAAGTGCATTCCAGGAACTGATAACGAGTGCATATACATCTATTGGCGGAAAGCGAAGTATTGACTTTGAATGAACAATGCTTTGTTTACCATTTAAAACTATCGCACATTCAAAAGTCATTAAACTCATTGCCAGACCTCCACTGTCGCCTTCCAGTAGATGATACAGATCGCTGTGAGCCTGCCATCTCCCAAGAGGTGAAAAGATCTACATTGCCTCTCTCTGTAAATGTATCAGCACTTTGTAAGTCACTCGTATCTCTGAATTTGCCTCGGCTCAATGATCTTATACCACTTAGCTTCTTTTTTGAGTTTGTCTTCTTGATCATACCAAGACGACTCGATTGCCTGGTAAAGGTTTCAGACTTGGCCACACTCTGTGGGAAGTTACCCGAGCCCATACTTTCATCAAACATATGCGGTTCTGATATACCTCCCCATTTTTGCAATGTATTCCGTCTTCCACCACTGAGTGATCTTGGTTTGATATTCTTCTCCTTCTTACTCAACAAACGTTTACTCAATGTTGTGCCAGTACTCCGCTTACCTGTATCAACAGTATATAAGTCTTCATCATTTAAGTCTATACCAATATCTTTCTTTCGAAAAGCACTTAGTGACGCCGAACGTATCTTGGAGAAGCTATCACGTACCGCTGAGCGTGATCGACCACGTCTACTGCATTCACTCTTTTCATCTGTAGCTGCTCTGCTCCGTGATTTTGATCGACTTCGTCTTGACTTTGATCGACTTCTTCCATGTCGTCGTGGTGATCTCGTATCAATACTTAGTCTTGTCAAATCATCATTCTCTTCAGTAGTACCTCTTGATCGATCACCACTACTCATACGACGACGACGATCTGTCCTAGTTTGTGTTGCATTACTCTGTCGTTCGGCTATCCTTTGTCTCATTTCTCTGCGACGGTTTAGCAAGTCTTCTGCCGTTGTGGGAGGTTGTTGTTGCTGTTGATGATGCGGCATTTCTCTATTCCTATGTCTACCAAGACTACTAGATCTTCTCCTTTCACGGCTTTGACTCCGTCTTTCCATTTGGGTCGGTCTTGGCTCATCTTCCAATCCATGTGGATTTAGTATACTCCTCCTCTTTAGTTGATCAGGTTGTGATGTTGATTCTTGTTGTTTTCCATCTTCTAGTAATAATATTCCATTGTTATTATCATTTGCATCTCCTGTATCATCATTATCATCATTTACAACAGTCTCACCACAGAATAATGCAGCATCCTTAATACGTTCACGTGATCTACTAGCACTACGTCGTGCCCTGGCACGTATCTGTGCGGCAGCTTGTAATATATCATCTGTCCGACCTTCTCTACTTGCCAATTCTCTATTTAAATTATCTCGACCACGTGTAGAAGTTGTTGCTAATTGTGTTTGTTGTTGTATATCATTCATTGGGATTGTAAAAGTGCGTTCTTCCTGTCTTGTGGCAGCAGAAAGAACGAGCTGTTGTTGTTGCTGTTGCAGTAGCTTTAATGACTCTGTAGTCGTTTGTTCCGCCTTTTCCTGACGATGCTGTGCACGAGTCCACTTCTCTTCTTCTATTGCAATTATAGCATTAGCATCTTCTTCTACCCTACTATTAGATCTTTGTTGCTGCTGTGATGACAGTAATGTTCTCATTGAATAATCATCATTAGATCTTCCTCTTCTTGGAGGTGGTGGACGATGCTGTCCTGCAAATCTAGGTGGAGGTGGTGGTTGCTGTTGCTGTTGTTGTGTCCGTCTAATCACATTACTGTTAGTAGATAGTGTTGTATCCCCAGCACCTTCTGATTCCATGACTAACTTACGACCGAGTTCCTTTAATGACTGGACTTTGTTATTCTTTTGCTGCATTTGTTGTTGTTGATAACTATTCTGACGATGATTAGCATGTTGCTGCGGTTGTGTATTTATATTATTGCCAACACTCTGCTGCAGCAATCTCGGTGGAGGTGGAGGACGAATCCTACTACCTGATTCTTCAGTAGTTATAGTCGATTCCTCTGTAGTGATCGTTCGATTATCAATAGTAGTTTTATTATTACTTGATATTGTTAATGTAGACAATCCATTATTATTGTTATTGTTATTCACATCTAACGAACATAAAGGACAATCTTGTAATAATATTCTCCACTGATTGTTGTTATTATTATCGCGACATGCTAATTCAATATTTGGATGGTTAATACATCTTCCATATTCATTAATCTTTGAATGTATATTACTATTAGAAGAGGTAAGAGAGCTGTTGTTGATATTGCCAAGTGATGATGAACGTTTCATACTTTGTTGTCTATCTTGTGCTCTATCATAAGTTTGATTGGAATGTAAATCTTGTGGTGTTCTTCTGCCACCATTGTTATGAATCATTATTCCATCTGCTGTATTGTTATTAGTAAGATGATTTGTTGTTTGTGCATAATGCTGCTGATCTCTACTTTTACCTCGTGATCGACTACGAGCTCTTGTAGAGAGTCCATGTGATGTTGACTTTGATTTACTTTGTATTATATGCGAGTGCCCACTAGCGCCTGCATTATTAGTAGTAGTAGTAGTTGGAGGGGATCCTCTTGGACTAGTACGTCGTTGTTGATGCTGCTGCTGTGCCGAGCCTCTATATTGTTGTTGTTGCTGCATATTGTGTGTATCAAGATAACTTTTATATCTCTGATTGCAATTAAAACTTATAAGTCGCACTGCGATAAATTTGCAACTCCTTCTTCTTCGACTCAATATAAAAACAGATAATTAATGAGAGGAGGGATATCGACTTAGTTCGGGGCAGAGGGCGCATCGATATCTAGTTGGGGCAGAGGCAACATATCAACAACTTGTAGACAAATTATAACAAACTTATTAGGGATTAGGGGGGCTCAGGGCTTATCACTTTAAAAGAAAGAATAATCCTTCTCAAGATTACCATATGAGATTGAGATTATTGATACAATCCAATATTACACATAAAAAGCACTGTTTATTTCTTTACACACTCGTCTCTCAGTCTCTAGACATACTTGAAAGATGCTATCTATTTTCTATCTTTGTTCAAACTTCACAAAACAATAACAACCACCACTATTGTGCGCTACCTCAATCGATTGTTTGCTGTTGAGGACCTCCGACTGTACTCTTCCTTACTGGAGGCTTCATTTTGATAACTCGTAACTTGGGACCTGTAGGCTGATCAGACACATCTTGTGGTGTGATAAAGATGAATTGTCTATGTCCCATTTCCTGTGCAACCTTGACAAGGTTTTTCATCGCAATCTTACGAGCCACGGGATCTAGGAATACATCGAACTCATCCATCACACGGAACGGAGTCTCAAGACTTTCACCAATGGCAATGAGAAGCGAAAGAGTGGCAAAACTACGCTCTCCTCCACTCAAAGCCTTGACATCCCTCGTCTGACTGCTTTCGTCCGTATTGCTCTGTTATTGATGCGATAAATGTATACAAAGGGTAAGTTGGCAAGTCATAGCGTGGCATCTTATATCCATTAAAAGAACAAAGTGCCATCCTTACCTTTTGCACAGTCAAATTCAACTGCTTGCTCTCATGATCAAACTCCACTTCTCCGGAACTTCCCTTCTTATTCAACATTTCATCAAATCCGAGATTTGTCAGCTCGGAAATATGACCACGGAACTGCCTCCACCGGGCCTTACGACCTTTCAAGTCTTTCTTCAATTCTTTGGTATTCGCCTCGATCTCATTGATCTGCTTCATCTTACCATCGAGATCCTTCTTTGCACGGAAGTATTTATCACGAGCAACAGCAGGATCCGACTCGCTCAGATTACGTTTCTCCTTCTCCTTATCAATCTTCTTCACCATGTTCTGAGTCTTAGTCTGGTAATATTTGGATGACTCCTTCACCTCAACAATTTCAATACCCTCTAGATCTGATACGGATGCTTCTAGCTCTGGGTCTTCGCCCTCGGGCACTTCTCCTCCATTTTTCTGCTTCAACTCCAATATTTTCTTTTCACGAATGTATCCGAAGTGCATTTTACGAGCTGATTTCAGTGAACTTGCCAGCTTGCCCTTGATCTCTGCCACTTCTTCTTCTTGTTTATTTACAGCATTCTCCATCTGTTCTTTCTTGGCTTTTACCTTGTCAACCGCCTCTAAACGACGAGTGTTACCCTTGACAATATCTTCCAATTTGGCTTCAACCTTTTCTATTTCATCAACAATCTTTTGGTTCCTTGTCGAAATCTCATCAATCTGACTAACCTTTTCCTCCACACCAGGCTGTAAAGTTTCAATCTCCTGTGCCACAGCTGCCTCCTTACTTTTCAAGTCCTCGACAGCCTCCTCTGCCTCCCGAATATCAGTTTCGTATTCCGTTGTATCAATCGTTGGCGCCTCCTCAGACGTATCCGCTTCAGCCCTGAGCTCTTCCAACGTTGCTTCCAACTTCTTGATTTGAGTTTGGACTGTTGCATAAGACTTCTTGGCCTCATTCCAATTCTTCTTGTGCTTGTACTGTTCATTTGTAACTCCCTTCTCCTCCTCCTTGTTGCGGTTGAGCTCCTGCTGAAGCGCTTTCAATTCATGCTTTGTAGTTTCAATTGCAGCTGATCTATCAACACCAATAGTCTGTTTCATCCCACGTTCATTAGAAATCATACCAAGATTACCCGACTTGTTACATTCCCAAAAATCACCATTAGGGTAGAAGTATACCTTGCGAATCTTACCACCCTTGATTGAGCAGCTGTTCCCATTCTTCACGAGAAGAGCCTGTTCACTACTCTCCTTACTTTCCCCCAAAGCCGTAAGATCAATATTGGCACTATCAACTAAAAAGTTCCACACCATTGCGTTCTCAACATTCAGAACACTAGTGACAAGCTCGACTCCAGGTGGTGGTGCTGGAACCTCATATTTATTCTTTGTAGACTTAGGACTAATACGATACAATGAACAATCACGAGGCCCACATCCACTCTCCTTACGAAGTTTGTTCATAAGGGTTAGGTCTGCCTGGTTGGTAACAATGAACTTATCGAGAGTGCCAGGTCCTATGGCATACTCGGCAATCTTAGCCCACTTTTCCTTGCCATTGACGACTTTGACATACATGCCAACTGGTCCTGCCACAGGGCCTCGAAACTTCTTTGCCTTTAGTGCCTTTTGAACAGCCTATAAGAGTGTTTGAGAAGGTTGGGCGGAAACAATATGAGCGTATCATATAATCAAATAATTGATGTACTTTTTTCGAATCACAAACAAGAAACACTTACATCATGAAGTTTGGTACAGTGTCTCCCAAATACGGTCAATGCTGCCCTCCCATCACCACTTTCCGCCTGCATTTGTTTGAGCTTTTGATTAACAGCATGAACTTGCTTCTCAGTGCCCTCCTTTGTCTCCTTTACTTGATTTACAGCTGGCTCAATGTCTTGATATTCACGTAGATGCACAGAAACTTGTTCCTTGAGGGGATCGACTTGCTCCTTGGCACTTGCAAGACTGGTTTCTGCAGCGGCAATCTTTCGTGTACGGTTACGTTCCTCCTCGGCTGCATTTCCCTGAGTTTCCATGATCTGTCTACGTGCATTGTCCAACCTTTTCAGTGCACTCTTGTGCTTCTTCTTCTCCTGTGCTAATTCTCGTGCCAGTAGTTTACGTTCTTGTTCCTTCCCCTTGACGGGAACCCTGAGAGAAGCAAGCTCATCTTCTAGTTTCATCTTGGATTCTGCGGCAGCATTGGCTTCCTCGGTTAATTCAGCAAGTTGTTTATGTAATGCCTCCTCCTCGCCATCTTGAACTTGTGATCTTTCCTCGGCTTCAACTAATTGTGCACTGACCTTTTCGAGGCCTCTACCATACTTGCCTGCTAGCTATAGAATTATTAAAGTAAGAAACCATATGTTAGAACACGGGGGAAATACACAAATACAATATCCCTCAGTAATAAATCCTCTCACCTTCATCGCGGCCTCCAACTCGGCATTAAACTCCTTGTGTATACTCCAACCGTAACTCGCCCTCAACTGCTGAAGTTTAACCTCCAATTTATCCAATTCTTGAAACTGATCCCACTCCTCCTTTAACTTTTTAGTATTCTCAATAGAACCACCAATATTTTCCCTAGCACGTTCACCAACCTCAGTCTGTTCCACAATGTTATCAAAAACGGATGCATAACATCTATCCAATCGTTCCAATTCCGTCGCCTTGGTAAAGAAGGCATACTTATCCTCAGCTTTACCGGTTAAGAATTTCTTTGCCTCCTCTTGATCTAATACTGCCACGGGATTTTCAACTTGAATATTCAATTGATCAAGCATGGCATCTAAATCTTTTTTAGCACGTGATTGTTCTTTACCACTCGCGTCTAATAGCTTGTAACCATTATATCCACCAGACCTAAGAGCAATAGAACGTTCCACTGTAATGGTATCACCATATACCTCGGGCATATATCCATCTGCACCCTTATTTAATAGGGTAACACGTAATTTAGCACCAGAACATTCTGACCCTGGAAAGATGCACGTTATTACAGTTTTATGAAGATGAAGAGAGATGATAGTAACTCAAGTTAGTGCATACGTCTTGCAAAAACAATCAAACGGAGATACATATTGAACACACGAATTCATAAGATAGAACAATACTAACGCGGACTTTCCTGCCTCTTTTCTTACTAAATCCTTGAGATTACGTGCACGATGTGTGCGCCTGGCACCGGCACCTAAACATACCTGAATAGCTGCCAATATTGCTGATTTACCTGACCCATTCTGTCCATGGATAAAGTTCACATTACGACATAACTTTACCGATAATTTACGATGGCACATAAAGTTCTCCACATACACCTCTTGGATAATACCAGCCTCGGCAGGCTTGCCTTTTTCATTGGTATGACGATCTTTCATTGGAGAGTTTTCGGAAGATGCTTTATTGGCACCCTTCTTTTTAGAGCGTTTTTTAGGAGTAGGTGAAGATGGTTCATCCTCTTCTTCAGGTGCACTGCCTGCACCTTCTTCAACATCGTCATTTGATTTACGACCCCGTTTATTTTTTGAAGTGGTAGTAGTGGTACCATTTACATCATTTTCCTCTTCATATGGAACATCTTCATCTTCCTCCATCTTTGTAGCCGTTTCCTCGGTACGCTTTTGTTTCTTCTTTGCTTTAGTTGGCATTGTTAATTATTGAGATGGTGCACTGAGTAAATTTTTAGGGTGAACTTCTTATAATATATTATAATTTTTCCGCCGTGGATTAATCTGGATATAATAATCGACGGGTATGAAGAATGAACCAGTACCCTTGTGTCTGGAGTATGAAGCTTCTATATCTCCTTGTATAATATATAAGTTCACCTCGGTTTATTGCTTTCTGACTTCGTGTTGCGGGCACGAGTGAGCGGGGGGCAATTGATACCCTAAATATTATGAGAGTTTGAGAGTTTGATGAATGATGACAGTGTTGGTATTGGTATAAAATTTGGCTATGGTTGGTATATCGAATATGTATATAATATATGTATAGATATATAAGTGTCGTATAGAATATTGCACGGGTGTACCATACTTATCTCTGCGCCATATAAAGATTGAGTGTACCAACTACATTGTACTTGTGACTTGTACCAAAAACAAAACACAAACAATTATCAACATGAGTCAAGATGACAATACACAATGGTTCTACAATCGATGCTCTACAGCTCGAACAACAATGCAAACACCTTTATCAACATTAAATCTGTCTATTAAACTATTACAATATATTAAATCATTAGATGAAGATACAGAAGAAATATCACAAATGGATTTATTCAATGTATTAAAAGGACAAGATATACAAGCAAAGGAACGTGATTTATCATTCGTATTTGCTATATGCGAACGTGCTATTGATTTACGAGATGATGATGACTTTACTGAAGAGGGATTACGGTTAGTTGCTGCTGAAAATGGTGATGGTAATGATAATAATAATGAAGGTGCATCTGAAGAAGTTGAGATTGGTAATACAAATGAAACATGTGTGGTGAGAAACAACAACTCAGGCACCATTACAACAGCTGCTTCTTCTGCAGCTATACAGTCAATAAGCCAGAAAAGTAAACATGATGATAACTTTGATGAGTTACACTGTTATCAATTGAGAACCCATGTTCTTGGACTGAACATACCATCCTTTAGCAAGCTATGGCAATACTTGCAAATTGCAGGTTGGACATATTCAGGCGGTACATATCACATTCCAAAAGGGAAAAGAAAAGAAAGTAGTAGTATTGACTATGGTATGGATGGAATGGCGTCAAAGATATATAAACACTTTAATATTGACTCAACAATAAATGATGATGTAGAAGAAAATAGTAGTGATGATATTATTGAAGAAGAAGGACCAGACACATTTGAAGGATCCAATGAGTTAGTTGATTATCTTGATGAATATTGCATGCCAGATTATCGCGCAACATCCACCGAAGTTCATGCACAATATACAAAGTCATGCACTAAATCCAAGGCATACAAACGTCGCAATATACGATTACGATTTGAGTTATTAGAAGTCGCCTTCAATGAACGTAAGCGCAAAAGTCAGGAGCAGAGTAAGAAGGCACAGGAGGCAGCTCTTGCTAAAAAGAAAGCTCAGATTAATGACCAGGCAGATGGTGATGACAATGATGATATAGTTATGAAGGATGATGATTTAAGCCAGAGCAAGTATGGGCATAATCATCGTCCTTGTGAGGTCTGTTTCAAGGGTGCAAGTTATGATTATCCTCGTGTGGCATGTCGAGAATGTGGACTTGTAGTTCATACTCATTGTTATGGATTGATAGACTATGAAAAGAAGGGTAAGGCGAGGATAGGTGCCGAGGTTGATGAGAAGGGATTGTTTACGTGTGATATATGTTCACAAACTGGCGGAGTTGACAAAACTGGTAGTATGAAATGGAAAGCTGCCCAATCATCAGGTTGGCGAATCCATGAACACCCACTTGCTACATGTGCTTTGTGTGAGAGGAAAGATATCACGGGAGGTATGATTCGAATTGTACCTGATGGTTCTACTGGGAATAATAATCGGAAAAGGAAGAGCAACCGTCGAGAAGCAGTGCCTGAAACTTTTGTACATTTATTTTGTATCAATTCTTTGCCAGGTAGTCGTTTTTCTGCGAATACCATTCGAAGTAGTAATAATGCTGCTCTTCATGTTAGTGACGCGCTGACTAAGGCTAAAGAGGTCTCTCGAGAGTTGGAGGTAAGCTATGTGGTATACTTTAAACCAAGAGATGATATGAAACTTATTTCATCTGTATATCTAATCAACCATTTATGTCACTTGTTGCTTCTCAAAGAGTATGCTTGAAAAGTCTATACAGTGTGAGCGATGTAAGAAGAAGAAGGGTGATCTCGTCAAATGCATTGGAACCTGTGGGACGTTCTACCACCGTCTGTGTCTCCAAATTGATTGTGTAGATGCTGTCGATTGGAATGCAAAGAAGGAACATTTGTGTCTGCAATGCCGTAATATTGAAGCACCAGTGCAACCTGTCGTCAGTCAAAACAACCCAGTTTCTTTGAAGCCTGCTGCGAGAGATACTAAAAGGAGCAAATCTTCAACAGCAGCTGCTGCCACCAAGTCATCTTCGATGGGGGAAGTTGAGCAGTACTTTGGTATCAAGGCTGGGAGAAAGAAGTCAGCGAAGAGTGAAAAAATAAGAAGCGAACTTGCAGTGCCTACACAACAAGAATGTATTGCCGAGGTGGAGAGTCTGAACCGTCAATGTCATGCTGATGAGGCATTTGATAAGTTTGAGCTTCAATACCAACAACAGTTCTATGAGTGGTCTTTCTCAATGGCAACAAATCAGTCAATTTTACTCTATGGGCTAGGCTCAAAGATTGACCTGATGGCTTCATTTGGACAATATCTAGCTCAGGAGGGAGATGTCGTCAGTCTAAATGGATATGATCCGAGCATTGACTTGGGCCAGTTTCTTGATTATTTTGATCAAATGTTTTGTGAAGGGAAGGGGGCACAAAGCAATCTACAAATGAGTGGTGTGAAGAAGGGATGGGAAAAGAAGGCTGCAATGGTTGCAAAATCATTTGCTTCAAAACGATCCCGGCCTCTATTCCTTCTGATCCATAATATTGACGGCGTGGGACTATGTAACTCTTGGGCACAAGATGCTATCTCCGCTCTAACTGTCAATAGCAATAGAGATGGCTCTCAAATGATACGAATTGTGGCATCAGTTGATAATGTGAATGCGGCAATGGTTCTGTGGACCCCAATTGTAGAGCACAAGTTTGATTGGGTAAGTGGCAACAGTTTCGACATTGATTGTGTATTCCCCATGGTATCTAACCACCTTTTTTCATTAGGCTTGGAAGAAAGTTCATACTTATAGACCATACATCACGGAAGTGAAGCACATGCCTCAAGCAGAAGGATCTAAAAAGGCTAAGAAACGAAAGGGCATTCAAAGTGGAGCAGCAAGTTCAGCGGTACTTAAAGTTCTAGGCTACATCGCCCCTCGACACACGGAGGCATTACAAGCACTGGCCTCTCTCCAACTTGCTAATTCGTCAAATCCAGTGCTTTATAGCATATTTCGAGATGAATGCACAAAGAAGATGGTGACATCGCAAGATACACAACTACGCAATATTCTTAAAGAACTTTCTGATCACAAAATGATAGCATCAGATAAAGACAGTGAAGGCAATGAATTAGTTTTTATCCCTGATGGAATCCCTATCCACGACATTCTAACTTACCAACTTGAGAAAAACTAAAGCTAAACTATTGCACATTTGATTATAAGAAAGCGAATATATTGCCAGTACTTTTGAAATAAACTTTAACTTTTTAGGCCCTACATCAGTTGTTACTACAGTGGCTTTAACTTCCCTTTACTGGACCATACTGACCTTCAACCCCTGCTTCCACTTTACTATCCCCCGTTTGTTCTTGTTCTGTATTGCTTTGGCTACTGGTTACTGGTTTTTCCCATCTATTCCCAAATTTCTGTGCTGATGCTTGTTGTCTTGGTTGATCACGCTGCTCATCTCCAGCACCAGGGCCTTCGCCTCCTGAATGTCGCCTCTTTCTTCCGCCCCCTCCTCCCCGATCATCTCGCACCTGCCCACCACTGGTACCACGTCCATATTGTCTTCCAGGCTTAAAACCTGCATCTAATTCTACTCTTATGAGCATGCCATCTAACTTCGTACCAGTTAGATTTGCAACTGCAGATAATGCATCAATCCTATGATGATATTCCACAAAGGCAAATCCACATGGCACTTTCTTAAATCTATCTAATCCCATATGAACTTCCTTCACCGGGCCAATTTGTTCAAAATGTCTTCGTAAATGTATAGTTCGGGTAGAAAAGGCAAGATTACCAACATATAATGTTGAAGACTTCGCAAGTGCTACTACTTGGGCTTCCTAATAAATATATATAAAAGTATTGAGTACATGATATTGTATTAGTATATAAAAGTATTGAGTATATATTTTGAAATCAGAAAAATCAAAGTAAATATAATCAGATGATGATGTGAACTTACTGGTTTAGAGTAATGCGAACGGTCCCAATATAATCTCTTCTCAGTTGCATTAGCATTAAGTAGCGCAGGTGCGCAAGTTGGTGGGGGTAATACAAGAGTGGTCTTTGTCATATTGTTTTGTTTTAATTTGTAATAGTAGATGTATGTTGTGTTGTGTTAGAATTGATTTTCACAGTTTCTTTGATATAAAAACATTAACACCAATCGAGGAGAGAGTGTTCAAGGGTGTATGACCGATCCGACGACTATTAAAGCTATAATTTAATACCAATTACTTAGTATATCTAAAAGCCGCCAGCCAGCTAACTTCTACGCGATTATGCCTCTACCAATAAGACTGCTCCAATTTTGGGGGTAGAGGTATCCTTCATGGACCTACACCTAAGCAAGTGCGCCGCTACCTATGGTAGCTCGCCTCGCAGCCTTGCAACACGGATAGACGGCCTTGCAAGGCGGGCGGTCCTTTACACTGCATCTCTTAGAAGAGATAATGAGCACGCATTATCACAAGCTAGATAAATATGAAATGATATGTACTAAATAAAAACATTACGTCTTGCGCATAATCTCAATTTGCAGCATCAGGTCTCTGTAGAACGGATGATCAGATGATACACCGATGCTTCTGTACAACTTTCGTGCTTCATCAAACAAAATCTTGGCAGCACCAAACTCTCTCCGTTCTCTTCTAAGCTGTGCAATATTTGATAGCGTCTTTCCAATATCAACAAGTTCATTACTATCTCTACGCCCACTCGATAGCAGTCTCTCATCAACTCTTTGGCGTCGAATAGAAAGTGCTTCTGTATAGAACCAAATAGCTCCGCTGGAGTCGCCCTTGTTTTTGTAAGCGTCGGCTATCTCGTCAATCGCAAGTGCCTTATCATCATATGGAACAGAAGAGATTTCTCTACGTTGTCCAGCTAGGGTTGCTGTTGCACTTTGCATCAACTCAAGCTCGGAGTCCACGAGACTTGAACGAATCTCGTTAATTCTGTGATTGGTTTGAGGCACACCTAACTTCTCGAATGTCCACATACACTCTTTCAATATCACCACAGCTTCATTATATTCGCCCTTCTTTTGATGAACTTGTCCTATTGCACCCAACACTAGTGCCACCTCAATACTCAAGTCATCAACTTGTTTACAAGAACGCAAAAGATTCAATGACTCGACATAATGGTCAAATGCAGATGTTAGATCACCACTGATCATCTCCACTTCGCCTAAATTCTCCAAGATACGTGCAACGTCTTGGGTCGAGCTCTTACTTCCATTACGTATTGCAACAACTTGATGTATCCTCAGAGCTTCTCTCAGCGTTTCAATCGCCTTTCCATAATGTTGTGACATGCTCTGAGCCTTGCCAATGTTTTGCAATATTGATGCAATGAGAGTATCATTATCACTAAATGATGACTGTCCTTTTGATAATGATAATGCATGCTTCATTAATCTTCGGGGAGCAATCTTTGTAAGTCGCATCTTTTCCTCTTCCTCAAGACAGTTGAATGCTGAATGTGCCTTGAGGTATGAGCGTAAGGCTAATTGCCACTCTTGATTCATCATGTGAAGCCCTCCAACATTAATCCAGACAAAGAATACATCGGGTCGACTAGAATGATGATGAGAACCCTTCTTCTTGCTTGATGCTTCAATATCGGCTCGGCTTCGAACTCCAAAGCTTGCCAAGGCGTCATAAAATGATGTCAATGCATGTTTCGTATCACCCATTGACGAGTTGAGGATTCCTATACAATTGTAAGCTATTCCCAGGTGTGGGCTTGTCTTACCAAATGATGATCGAAGTGGAGTTAGAGCCTCTTCATACAATGAGAGAGCCACATTTTGGTTGTCTCCGTATCGGCCAAGGTGATAATTGTAGATGTCTCCAAGCCTAATCAATGCAAGTCCAACTTCTGGATGGATACCGCCCAACCCTATCTTCAATATCTCCACCGCATCTCGTGTATCCTTAATAGCCATATCTACATGCACCATTTCTAAATGCAAGCTGCCCTTCTTCAATAATGTAAATCCTACAGCTGGATGATCTTTGCCCAAACTCTCTGTTTCAATATCCAATACACACATCAAAAGATTCAACCGTGCCATGCGAAGTTGAGTACACAGTCCTTGGTTATTAGAGTGATTCCATCGTCTAGTTTGAGCTGCCAACTCAGCTTCTTCGTTATGCAAATCTTGTCGCTTGTCATGTGACTCCATTGCAATACCCATCTGCATAATATTGTTAACTGTTCTGTCAACGTCACCATCACCTGCATTCTCATATCGATGACACTGATTACGATACACATCAAGTGCTTCACGGAAAGACTTCATTGCACGTTGATACTCGCCCTTCATTTCATACACTACTCCAATGTTATTGATTACATTGGCAACTTCAGAAGAAGAATCACGCAAGTGTGTATCAAGTCGATCCTCCATCTCTTCTTCTTCGATCAATTCATCTTCCTCCATTTGTTGGTTACCACGACGCTTCTTTTGAAAGTAAAAGTAATCCATCTTTGACTTGACATTTGTAACATTTGCTTGTGCAATCTTGAGTGCTTCATTCAAGATATCAAGTGCCTTGTCATTCCGTCCTGTGGATAGGTGATGACATGCCTGTTCAACAAGATCCTCTGATTCATGCTCAATATCATTATCGTCATCATGATGATGCACTAAGTTCATTTGAGAGATAGCCTTGGATGGGAAAAGAGTAGGATCGTCACTAGCTTCACTTTCATCATCAGATGATGAGTATGATGCTTCCTCCGATACAATAGATCTGCGTCTCTGATGGTCATCGTCAAGCCTATGTGCAGCCATATTATCCTCGTATCTTCCACCTTCATCATCTGGATAGTCGAAGCTAAATGCCCTACGCTCGACATTGGGAGGTGACAAAACAGTGGTATCCAGTTGAGGTTCAATTTCGTTTTGATCCACATCCTCTCTCTCCTCATTGACAACAGCAGTGTTTTCTACCTGATTGAAGTAATAGTCATTATCATCATCAGACTCAATACTCATATTCTGTTCCATGGAATCATTTCTCTTGATATCCACATAGGTGCCTGTCTCCACGTGATGTCGTCGTTGCTGCTGTTTTATTTCTTTGGTATCCTTCTTATTCTTACTCGCATCGATATCACTTTCCATGGAATCCTTCTGCTTGATTTGATAATATGATGGTGACTTGGGACTCTGTGACAACTTATGTTTCTTCGTGTTATCTTGTTGTTGACTTGCAAGATTACGAATGTCATCATCTGAAATAATAGATATACTATCATCAGCATTGTCCTTGTAACTACTTTCTTCTTCATTACTTGACGAGTCCTTGCCATCGCCTGAATCAGTCATCACTCTCATCTTATCATCTTCGTCATTAGTAGTTGTTGAAGTAGTATGATAAGTCTCTATCAACTCAAGTTGACCATCGTTGGACTTGTACCCAACTGCATCCATACCTACTCCTCCTCCATAGCTGGGTTCGTAATAGTCATCCACCATTAAATCGTCATCATCTATTTCATAATAACGACTTTCACTATTAAGCTTCTCTTCTTCTTGCTGGTCATCTTCATAATACTCTGGTTCATAATATTGATTGGTTTCTTCCTTCACAGTTACACGTCCCCTTGTCTCTGCTCTATCATCATTCGTCTCGGATCTCACAGCGGCAGAAGTGGTACGAGGTGGAGATAAATCAATATCAGGAAACAAGCCATCTTGACGATAACCTTCTGGTTCTTGAGCATGCTCATTCTGTGGATAGCATCCAATATCATCGGTAGGTGGATCTTGACGTTGTTGTTCATATTGTGATTTGTAATATGTTGTTGTAGTCTTGATACCATAATAGCTACTACTTGTTGTTCTTGGTTTAACGACTTGAGGAGTGTAGGAATAGTCGTCGGTACTAGGATCGTACTTCTGTTGTTCCTCCTCTTTGCGGTCACCACTGCTGTTGCTATCCTCAGCTCGTGTCTGTTCTTGTTGTTCTTGAAACGAGACTAAATGTTGTATAGCACTATCATTCGATACAATACTTGATGACATGCCTACACTACTATTATCATCATCTCCAACACTGCTATTCCCATCATGAATTCGAAGGCCGGTACCAGAACTTTTACTGCTTAAACAACTGTCTGTACCATGAATTTGGAATATATCATTGTTAGAACTTGCTACACTACTATTTGTTCGATGTACTACTCTAGGCCTTTGTGGTGGAGTTGGCGGTAGTGCTGGACTTACACTTGCAGATGAATAAGAAACACCTGATGTAGGAGATTGTGTCAATGCACTGCTGCCTGGTGATGATGCAGGTGTAGGAGCTTCGGAATATGGACTATCCAAAATACTACGCTGAGTTACATCTCGATGTAGATTAGATCGTTGTGGTGTAATTGCATCTTGACTCTTGGGCGAATGTGACAATTCAGTAGGAGAGGAATAGACATTGTCTTCTTCCATTTCAATCAATTCATCATTGTACAATCGATCGAATGATGATACACTTTCCTGTTCTGATTGTTTACTTGATATCTTGCTCCTTCCATCTTCTTCATTTGCATTTTTCATTTTGCAATCTTGACTCGAACCATCACCATACACATATCTACTCTTCTTTACATCTTCTTCATGATCTTGCTCGTACTTGATATCTCTGCCATCTTCCTCGTCACTATCATTATCATTGTTCATGGGCTGATAGTCACTTATTTCACTATCACTCCTACTCTCGACAATTGATATCTCTTCTTGATTGTCATTATGTGATTCTACATCACTGCTATCATCAATTGGGTACCGACTCTTATTATCATTATTATTATCCAACGCATATCGAGAGTGTGATGAAGAACGAGAGGCGTATGACGAGTATTTATCGTCAGAAGTGGTAGCTGTAGTATGACCATTGCCATAAGTGTCTACCGTTGGATATAATTCTTCTACTGAATATCGATTACTACTAGTTGTTGTCATTGATGAGCGTTGGTTATGAGTATGGAAATTATTATTTGATATAGAAGAGGCGGGTGGTACATCATCAAGTAGTTCGTATGGCTCTCGATATTTATTATTATACTTCTCTGCAGTTGCAGATGATATACGCTGATCATTACTATGGCTTTCTAGTTGTGATGTCGAAGGTGGTTGTGACGACTTCCATGGCCGGCTTGGTGTAGTCGATGCTGATTGATAAAAGTCAAGGGAGAGTGATGCTCCGAAGAGATCATCTTCCTCTTGTATAGTTGTCATGATATTATATTACTATGTATATTAACTGCCTATGATATATACATACAGATTATCCTACTCAGGGTCTATTGTGGCGAGGCAGGGTAGTGTAGGGTAGACAAGGGGGAGGAAGTTGAATTCAACGGATGCTAACATGAGTTGTGAGTGAACAAAGATACGCGAAAGGTATCCTTTAAACACCTTGCATGCGCGCGCACTGGTACACTTGTAGGCCTTTAGCCTTGTAGTACATAGTGCTAGCTCGTTCCCCTCAGTTTATTTATAACCACAACTGATAAGGACAAGGGGGTGAGGAAAAGAGTTGTTGTAATCACATGGTATGAAATGAAAATATTTCTAGAAGATCAAGAAATTTTGACTAGTATCTCGCCCTCCTATCTACCCATTGACTCATAGATATGAATTGAATAGATAGATGTACCCACTTGATGCTTTATCTGCCTCCTATTTGGCCACATACATAGCATATTGAATAGATAACAGTGCTGCATCCAATTACTTCTTCTCTTCATTGTTGATCACGAAACTTCTGCAGCCACCATCTACTCCATTGAAAAGCAAGACATTATTGGCAGGTTCTCCCTTGCCAGTCAATCCTTTGATAACTTCATTCCCGAGCAAGCCACCTAATACAGCACTGACGGGGGAAACCTCGGGATGATCAGCAATACCGGCCAACTGTTCCAAGTCTGATGATACACTATCAGCGGGTAGATTGTTTGTAGACAACCATCCCTTTGCAAATTCGACAAAGTCGTGCTTTTGACCATCCCTACTCTTACCCCAGTAATCCATTAGTAATCTTTGCAATACCAATGTTTGAGGAACAACCTTATCCCACCTCCCCTTTACCCCCGAAAGCTCAACATCTAACATATCTGCGATAGATATGTAAGGTTTGATGTTCATAAGATCCGACAATTTATCCTTTCCCAACTCCCTTCGGTAGGTATGATTCTTTCCAAAGTCAAGATGTGCACAACCATCGAATCCAAATGTATCGGTAACAATGAATAACTTCCCCTCATCTACTTTCTGAAGTGAGGAAGAGATACGCTTTGCCTCGTCCACAGTCAATCTACTTGCAACAATAGCATCAAATTGAGTGAAATAATCATCAGGCAGTGAGGATAGTGGACGTTCTTCAATTGAATTCCGACCAGATAATAATGGATTGAGTTCTTCTACCTTTGATTGAATGGCAGATGCTACAGTTGTTGGAGTTGTCTTTGCCTTTTTTGTTTCAGGTTCACTAGTGTCGGTGTTGCTGGTAGAGGATGATAATGCTGCCTTCTCCATATCTTGTGCATGAAAGAAAGAACACGGCATTTCTCGTACTGCCTCGGGATAAGGACGGTCATCACAGACAACGGCGGCAACACCAGCCAATACTAAATTCTTCATAATCTCACATGTAACTCCAGTTAGATTGATGTACAATACTCGGGCATTGCTCATGCGTTTCTACATAATATGATATGAAACATAGAAAAGGTAAATATAATTGTTAGATTATATATACAATATTGATGCATAAAAATACATTAGAATGTATAGTATAACAACATATCATATTATAATAATATAGTACACCAAACAGATGCACAGCAATGACACATCTTATGCACACACAATAATCTTTAACATACCTGGGCATCAGCCCCCCATAAACGAATTTGCCTATCGTATACATCGTCATGTGAGTCTGCTCGAACCATTATTTATTTGAATAAAAGGGATATCGATAACGAGAGGCTGACGCAAAGACAGTAAGGAGCAATGTTGTGTTTTATTCAGTTTTCACGAAATCAATAGAAGAGAAATGCTTACAAGTGGAATAAGAATGGCTTATACTTCTATCCCTTCTCGCTCATAAACTGATATGATCTATTGATTGGCACTGTACTAGCCAGGCGTGATGTAGACCTGTACTTGAATGAGAGTAGCTACATATGTCTCTACACTATTGCTTATACATGGTATACGATCATGAACGATACTGAGACATTTACGGCAAGTACGCTACTACCCTACCTATTGTCAATCTCTTCGTCTTATTGCTCCGCCCGCTTTCTGGCCATATCTGAATATTTGACAAAATCACTCGAATAAGCTAGCCAGCCGTAGATGATAGTTAGAATACAGTATCCAACTGCAACTCCGGTATATATCGCATACAAGTCCTGCCACAAGTGTACAAGCAATATAACAAAAGGTACTTGCCCGAACCAGCTAGCCACGAAGCCTGCATAGAATACATTGCCTGTTTGCCCCATGCTTATTGGAATGGTTTCAATACCAACACTTAAATTCATAAAGAATAGGACACATGTAAATGGCAGTCGACACTCTTCAAAAAGGTCCAGGTAGCTTTCGTCATTTGTGAATAGCTGCCCAAACATTCGAATGTTGCAATAAACAATCAATGATAGTGTCAAAAGGAACAGCAGCTGTAAGGCCAAACCAACTGCTGCCGCTTGACGTGCTTTTAACGCTTTGCCCTTTCCAAGTCTTAGAGCAATCTTGATACCCGAGGCACCAGACAAGGAGCCTATGAATATTAGTGTTATCCATAGTATTCGATAAGATGCATTGAAGAGTCCAACTTCTGTTTCTCCTAGCCTGGCAGCAATGGCTCCAATAACACCCATTCTCCAAAAGTCTGAGGATATAGCCAGTGCAGCCGGAAAATACAGATCTGTATATGTTCTAATGCGTTCCATTGTAATTTGTTCTGTCCAAATTGATATCCACTGTGAAGGCTTATTTGGAGAGTATGGTGCTTGTGATGGAGACGAGCTATCCGAGGCTGTGTTGTCCCCACTCTTTATCCAATAACTGAATAATATTATGCATTGACACCAAATTACCACTACTGTTACTATTGGACAGGATTTAAACCCATAGCCATTGCCAAATGGTATACCTAGTACTAGCACAAATCCCAGAATCAAGTTGCAAAGTAAAGCGATCAATGATGTATATACTTCTGGCTTCATGATTCGTTGAGCTGATAGATATTGTGATAATTGACTAAATCCTAACCTTGGTGGTATTGACAAGATGAATATCATTGAGTAGTATCCAGCATCTTTTGCGATATCAGAATCTTGTCCTAGCCAAATCCAGATCTGTTCAGTAAAACTCCAAGAGATCATGACAAAGATGGATAATACACCAAGTATCAAGAAAGATATCCGGAGGTAAACTAATGCAAGTTGTTTATTTCCAGCTCCAATGGCTTGGCCAACGATTATACCTAATACTCTCCCTTGTATTAAAACTCCTGTACACATTGTATATAAGTCACTTAGAGCAGCAGCAGATAATGCATGTCCACTTACATGTCCAAGAAGAGCCGTATCGGTTGTCTTCATACCGACGTATGAAACACGAGATATGAATATCGGCACAGCGAGATAAAAGGTATCTAGTATATCCTCCAGTATGCTGGATGTATCATTATTATCATCTAGTGTTTTGTTTCCTTTTTCTTCATCATCATCAACTTGTGCAGGAGTAGATATCAAGGGTGTGTTCTCTGTATGCAATTGGATTTCATTATTATCGGTGTCATCCATTTTGGAAGATGTGAACGTGTGTATTTTCCTTCTATAAATCAGCCTAAAGCGATTATAATACCATCAATCTAATAACTAATTGATACAACACAACAAATGATGTGTATTGTACATGTATTTCCTTCTATTCCGAAAAATTGAAAACTCCATATTCTGGATAAACTGTCACCGGCACACCACTATCAAAGAACGTAAGCAATCTATATATGGTCCTTAAGTATCTAATGTACTATGTAGAATCTACTTGGCTGTATTGGTAATATACGATGCCGTATAATATACCTTGGAAGTCGTATCCTTCCAGTATTACTTGAATCTATGTTGATGACAAAATATAAATGACACACATTAATACATTAATATTACTAGCCCACCACCTGCGTAACTTAACACACGCTGTTGGATTTGAGCCAGGGGGGAGAGTGCAAACCCCGTTGATTATCAAATGTTACGCGGCCTATTCCTCATATTCGTCTCCGTAGCGTAATCTCCTCATAATGTGGTCGATGATATAACGGCGATATCCAGATAGCGATACATTGCAAGAGTGCCTCGAATCATCCAATTGGATCATCGTACCACCACCAATGAAACGGTATCTTATTTATTCCACGTGTCCTCCATCGGTGGAAAATCGTGACATCCTTCCTTTTATATGGTTAGATATGTACCACAATTATTATACTCGGTAATCCAAGGGAGTGATATATCAGAAGTGTATATTGTGCATCAGAATAGCATATTTCACCAGTTATTATCGGTTATCGATTTACCTATCAACAAACTTAATAGTAATAATAATAATAATAATAATAACATGCATGCTCACTTTGATTGCTTTAGTGGAGCCGCTGGGGATATGATGTTGGCCGCAACATTAGACGCGGCAGATTTTCTTCCCTGCCCTATTTTGCAATCGTCTACTGATAATGATGACGACGGCAATGATATAAAGAATTCGGACAAGCTCTTATCTCGAATAACAAAAGATTTAGAATGTGGTTTACCAGAGTTAAAGGGTGAATTTAAACTATCTGTCAAGCGCGTATGGAGGAGTAGTGGAAGGATTGCTGCAAAGAAGGTTGATGTGCATAGTATATATAATCATGAAGCAGCTCCTGTCCCAGGTGCAAATAAAGATGAATCGAAAGAAGAAGAAGATGCGCACTCACATACACATCAACATGCTCATCAACATGCACTAAATCAAAATGCACATCAGCATACACATCAGCACATACATGACCATCAGCATTCAAGCTCTACTTCTGGTGATGATGCAATGAAAGATCATACACATGATCACCAACATTCAAGCTCCACTAACCCTAATGGTGATGATGGAATGAAAGAAGATCCACAAAGTACTTCACATTCACATAATCACGGCCACTCTCATAATCACAAACATTCACATTCACATGGACACGATCATGATTCTAAATTGAGAAACTTGCCACAAATTACAAAGATGTTACAATCAGCACCTACACAACATATACCAAAGCATGTTGCAACTCTTGCAATTGAAGCCTTTACTGCTTTAGCACATGCAGAAATGCATACGCATGGAGCTGAGTCAATTGATGAAGTTCACTTTCATGAAGTAGGTGCTGTTGATTCTATTGTTGATACTGTGGGTACACTTTTGGCCTTGTTTCACTTGGGAGTTGATCTTGGCAATATTGATAATGAAGTTGCTGTGAGCTGTTCGCCACTACCTCTTGGTGAAGGAACTGTGTGGACTGATCACGGACTTCTTCCTGTACCAGCGCCAGCTACGATGAGGTTGATGGTGGGAATGCCAACGTGTCCTGGACCAAAGGGTGTGACTGGCGAATTAGTAACACCTACAGCAGCAGCTTTGTTGAGGGCACTGACAGGAGTATCATCTAACAACCAAAGGGAAGGTGCTAAACATAGTATTTACTGGCAGTCAAAGAGAATACCTGGCCGTCCTCCAAATATGATTCCTCGGTCTGTTGGGATAGGAGCGGGCAGTAAAGACTTTGAAAGGCATCCAAATATCATTAGACTGATATTAGGTGATACCGCATCAGAGCAATCTCAAAGTAGTAATGTTGATGATATACCTAGTGAAGAAATGCTACGAAATGGAAGCAGCAAGATTTCTTTGGAATCTAATACTGATACTCAGAAAGTAAGTGAAGGTATAGATGGTAAGATAGAGTGATTTATTCTCTGCCTTTGTCTTTGATGATTATTTAACTGGACACTGCATCTTTCTTTTACAGTGAATGAAACCATAGTAAAAAGCAGGACGAGTATAAACGACAAGAGTAACGAGGAAGAGAAACAATTATGGAATACAGATACATTAACTCATATGCAAGCTAATATTGATGATGCCACCCCTGAATTGATGGCTCATGCTATAGAGCTACTGTTGAAAGATGGTGCTTTAGATGCATGGATTTGCCCAATCATTATGAAGAAGGGGCGTCCAGCATATTCTCTACATTGTTTATGCCGATGTGATAATGATAATACTGCAGAACATCGTCTAATGAACATTATGTTTCGTCATACAACCACCTTAGGCATTCGTATACAGCGGGATATTCTCAGAGCTTCATTACAGAGAAAATTTGTCAATGTTCAGACTCCATTTTCTACCAAAGGGGTGGATGTGAAGATAAGTTCTCTGAACAATGGTGAGATTGTTTCGGTGAAAGCAGAGTTTGAGCAGTGCAAGTTGGTATCAGAAGAGAGCTGTACTCCATTAAAGACAGTCTCTAGTGCTGCTGAGAGGATAGCTTATGACAACCAACATAACACATTAAAATGAACTATGTACATTATGTTAACTACTTCATAGTATGTCTTTCAGTTTGTCTCTAATGTATTCGTCTTCAACGTTACCACCAATCCAATGATATCTACGAATCTTGCCCACGATTTTATCAAGTCTGTTCATGGCCATTTCCAACACCTCTAGTGTCACAAAGGCATAACATATCCGAAACATACCAGGCTTGCTTTCATGCTGAGCAAATCCAGGAGTCATTATCATTCTAGCTGTGTCTAGTAATAACGAAGAGAGTCGAGCTTCTCCTTCAAACGTTTGCTCCGGAAGTAGAGAAGAGAAGTCTGCATATATAAAGATTCCAGCCTTAGCCGGAACATATGGAATTACCATCTCATCAAGTCGCATGGCACAAAGCTCATAACTATATCGTATTCTTTGTCTTAATTGATCCAAATAACCATAGATAAAGTTGTCATCACATAGAATCTCTTGCACTATCATTTGCATTGGGTGTGATACTCCGCTGAAGATGTTCAAGTTCGCTATTGTTGATAGAAGCTTTTGGTTCTTAGTATAGAGAGTACCTATCCTGAAACCAGAGGCCCCAAAGTCTTTACTCAATGCCCAAAGATGATGCACCTGTAGTGTCAAAAAGAGGTGAGCAAGCGTATCATATGAAACACATAGAAATACATTCGTCACTTACATTATGCTGCAAATCATTGTTCAGAGTTCTTAGGATTGATTGAAATTGTCCATCATGTGTAGAGAGTGCGTATATTTCATCGACAATTGTATGCATGTTTCTCGAACGTGCCCAATCAACCGAGGACTTCATCATTTTGGGTGGATATATTGTACCTAAAGGATTATTGGGGTTAGTGATTAACAAGATAGCGACTTTTAGTCCTTTATCTTCTGCCCAAGTGGCTGCTTGTTCTAGATCTTCTACAGTGGGACCGGTTGAAGGGTCCTTTGAATGAACTGGCACAGCGATGCAACCAGCATTCATGCGAAGATCTCCGTCAAACGCCGCATAATAAGGTGCTGGGATTAACACTGCATTTCCTTCTTCCGCTAATGATTGAGCCAAATGACTCAATAGTGATGATGCGCCACTACCAAATGCAACATGATTGGGTTGTATCAAATTTAATGCATCTCTTATACTCATATCTCTATCTTCTGGATACATGAAGTGTTTTGCTATGTAATAATAAATAAAGATAAGCAAAGATGAGATCTTTGCACCACATACGTATAAACATCAGTCATTGAACATACCTAAGAAGTATGCAACTGCTTCTCTAGGTCCAGGCAATCCTAATGTATTGTTGTAGCAGTATACACTACTATCACTAAACGCCCTTGACGCAGTTTCAATTTGCATTAAACGTAATCCAACCAATTCGATGATTAGCTTATTTTCAGACATACATAGAGGGATGTAGCCCTATGAGAAGGTAGATGAAAGGATATGATATAGTGAGCAAAAAAACATAAAAACAACATCAAATACTTTTGATGGTATCACGCATAAACAACAAGTTATATTATGCACAAGATATGTACAAACTACTCGCCTTTGGGTTGGTATACGGATCACAATGATCCTGAAGACACTTCAAATAATCAATAATATATGGCAATGTTGGTGTTAATAATGATTTCCCTCTTTGACTAATAATATCATTAGATCCTGTGGTTTGTTGTTTTCTTTTCCATTTTTCTCGAAATAATATACAAACTACAGCAACAGAACAAAAGGAGATAATAGCACTGCTACTAGCGGTAAGATGTGGCATTATGTGGCCAAGTAAGATGAAGGCAACCGTATCTACAATCTATCATCTACCAAAGGGTCTTCTAAGCGGCGGACACAAAAATAATCTACATATGGTATTATCAATTACCTATCATTGTCCCCCATGATTTCTGATTTATGACGAATGGTACTCAGTACAACTAAGAGATTATGTACGAATTCAAGGGCAAAAAAAACAGGTGTTGCATCAACACATCACAGGCAGTATGACCGTGGCCTGCCCATCAAAATACGTCACAAGTACCCCAAAAAAGCTTATTCAACTTGAGCTGATGCTCTATGGCATGAGGTCATTGCGTGATGGTCATTTGTGTGTTTTCTCAGGCGTTTTGTTTTGTTGCATTTTGTGCGCCAAACGTGATTTGGCTGCACAGTTTCATCAACAGGCAGTATGACCGTGGCCTGCCCATCAAAATACTTCACAAGTACCCCAAAAAAGATTATTCAACTTGAGCTGATGCTCTATGGCATGAGGTCATTGCGTGATGGTCATTTGTGTGTTTTCTCAGGCGTTTTGTTGCATTTTGTGCGCCAAACGTGATTTGGCTGCACAGTTTCATCAACAGGCAGTATGACCGTGGCCTGCCCATCAAAATACTTCACAAGTACCCCAAAAAAGCTTATTCAACTTGAGCTGATGCTCTATGGCATGAGGTCATTGCGTGATGGTCATTTGTGTGTTTTCTCAGGCGTTTTGTTTTGTTGCATTTTGTGTGCCAAACGTGATTTGGCTGCACAGTTTCATCAACAGGCAGTATGACCGTGGCCTGCCCATCAAAATACTTCACAAGTACCCCAAAAAAGCTTATTCAACTTGAGCTGATGCTTTCTGGTGGCGTTATACCACTATTTGATGGCCATACTTGTGTTTTGGTGTTTTTGATGATTTTTTGAAAAGTCTGTTTTCTTGTGTTTATCTCCTTGATACTGGTGTATTATGTGTTACTATAGTTTATACTGATCATATAGATCATACTTGATTGGTTGTTTATTTCTTATTTCTAAATATTGACATAGATATATAGGCCATTATTAGTTATTTTCAATGGTGGGTAGGAAGTTTTGTGTGGCATCAAAATAGTGTTTCTTGTAGAGTTTCTATGTTTTACAGAAAGATAAAATACTCTCATAAAATCAAATGTTTGACGATTTGGTTGCGCAGGGCACATACAGTATTTTATCGGTATAGTGCTATTATTATTCAATAGATAGCAGAACATAATGATGATCTCTTTTGCAATACTATACCTCTTCACTGTCATAGTATCTACTGCATTATCATTTACAACAATAACAATGAGCCCATTGGTGATATCGCAACATAAACAAATACCATTAGTTATGTATAATAGTCAAGGTAGTGACTATGATAATGATATGTCAGATACTCAATATAAAACAAGAAGAAAAGTTATACATGAATTTATTATCGGTGCCACAACATTCTCTAGTACCAAGTCAGTGTGCAATGCTGTTATGACTGATGAAACTTCATCATTTGCAAGTCCATCATTAGATTCTTCATATACACAACAATCTCCATTATCATCATTATCACAATCTGCACAACAATCGGTAATATCATCAAAACCAACCGATGAAGTATCATTTGCTATAACTAAACAGGATTTACAGAATATGAAAGGTGGATTAGGACTGGAGTTAGGAGAAGTATCATTCAGGACGAACTTCAGAGTGATTGTCAAATCTGTTGCACCCAATTCATTGGCAGAGAAGTTGGGTATACAACCGGGTTATGTAGTGGTATCAGTTAACGACGCTGATGGTGAAAGAACTAATGCCTCTGGTGTTACAATTTATTTTTCTCAAGCTGTCAAATCAGCACTAAATGCAAAGGATGGTTCAAGTGAATCTCAGTTGACATTAGTATTCAGAGATCCTTCCAAGTTTCGTTCTGATTTGGAGAATTTGGAAGCGGATGGTACATCTATATCAACAAAGGTTGCGCCGGCTGGTGATACTACACAAAGATATGAAGATGGTAGCTTAAGACCTGGAGCATCTGTTACTGAACAAACAGATCAGGTTGTTACCATATCTCAATTGATCCCTCCTAAAATGTGTCAAAAAAGAGCTTCTACTGATGATTTACTTGAATTGAGTTACATAGGGAGTGTTCTCGAAACTGGAGCCATCTTTGACGGCAGGCAAGTTGTTATCTTGTGAACTCATGTGTTCATATGAAGTCTTGATGCTTTGTGCACTTAGCTTGCCTTTATTTGTTTACCTTTGCAAACCTTACTAACAGATGTTACTTTGTTCACTAACCAACGCAGTGCTGTCAAGATAAATGGAGAGGCAATAGCAGGTAGGGGTAATGATATATCAGTCTTTATGGTTCTAAAGAAACAACCATTTGGACAGTTTCCTCCCGGATGGGATGTTGGATTAGAAGGCATGTGTGTTGGAGAGAGAAGACGCTTAATTATACCTTCAGTTCTGGGCTATGGTTCTACTGGTGTACCTAGAAGAGGAATCCCCCCAAATGCAACGTTGCAATATGATGTTACCTTAGTCTCGATGAATGGGATGGCAATGCCGCAATAATGATGATTCTCATGAATAGAAAAAGCTAAGTCGGCTCGAATAGTGCTAATGCCTTTACTACTCATATATTTTAGCTATTCAGCTTGTATTACAAAAGTCCATGATAGTGTGATGCATTATGTATTGGAAAGAGACTTGAGTACTACTATGTTTACATATATTTAGTTGATCTAACTAAGCCCGATCTCGTTTATCATTAGTCAAACTATATGATAATTGAAAAAGAAAGATGTGAGTATCCAATATTATCATGAGTATAAATATGACACATGATATGCACTTACTTTTCGCAACCATTATGACTCCCCGCTCCTAAAGCACCACTTTCACTACGTCTTTTCAGTTGGGCATCATCATTTCGAAGAGCATGAAGTTTCGTGAAGTAATTATCATCAATCTTCTCTCCTGTCACATAACTACCACTGAAACAACTGCTTTCATAGGCTAAGAAAGAGATAGAGCAAACAAAGCAAATAAGTTGGTAAACGAATACTAATGCATAAGCTTGAAACAACAAACCATGTAATCAACATATTTTTCTTACCTTGGTCAGCAGATTCACCACATTCCCTCACAGATTGTTCCAAATCATTCAATCTTTGATAAATAACCCAATCACATCCAAGTTTCTTTGCAATCTGATCTTCATTCCTTTCATACGCCACCAACTCCTGTCGTGTGGGGATGTCAATACCATAGATATTTGGATATCGAATAGGAGGTGCAGCACTAGTCAAGTATACCTTATTCGCACCAGCCTCTCGTGCCATTTGAATAATCTCAGTTGCCGTCGTTCCCCTAACAACTGAATCATCAACTAACAATACATTCCTACCAGCAAATTCTGATTTGATAGTGTTCAACTTGAGCCTAACAGACTTTTTCCTAGTTTCCTGTCCTGGCATGATGAATGTTCGAGCAATGTACCTATTCTTAATAAACCCCTCACGATACGGCCTGCCTAAAACATATGCCGCCTGCACCGCCGACGTCCGTGACGTATCAGGAATAGGAATAACCACATCAATATCATGTTCTGGATACCGTTCCATAATTTGGTATGCCAACTTTTCACCCATTTTCAATCGACTTTCATATACACTAATCCCATCCATGATAGAGTCTGGACGGGCAAAGTAGACATATTCAAAGATGCATGGTGCATGCTTAACTTGTTCGGCAGGTAGACACAGCCGAGTATGTACTTTACCATCCATTGTAATAACGATAGCTTCACTGGGTTCCAAATCACGAACGAGATCAAATCCAAGCGTATCAATAGCAACTGATTCACTAGCAAAGACATAATCAGTCAATGCATCCCCATTCTCAGGTGTCTTCGTTTTTGACTTACGTGTTCCCATAACAATAGGGCGTATACCATGCGGATCACGAAATCCAACCAAGGCAATACCATTTATTAGATACATTCCTGCATATCCCCCCTTACACGATTTCATAACAGTCTCAACAGCCGAGAATATAGTTTCTACCATGTTACCCCCTTTAGAAGTCTCACCCTTGATTAAACTATCAGCAAATATATTCAATAATACCTCCGAGTCTGAATCAGTATTAATATGTCTATTCAAATCCTTACGACAATGCTGTGCTAACTCCTCGGCATTTGTCAAGTTACCATTATGTGCCACACATATACCATGTGGAAAGTTAGTATATAATGGCTGAGCTTCAGCACAGGAACTTGACCCAGCTGTTGGATATCGGACATGTCCTAACCCAACATTACCCCGTAAGTCTACCATATGATGCGTGTGGAATACATCTTTAACTAATCCATTATCTTTCCGAAGGTGTAACCGACCACGTTCGGATGTTACAATCCCTGCTGCATCTTGACCTCGATGTTGAAGGACAGTCAGTCCGTCGAAGAGCATTTGATTTACATGCTCATCTTCATCGGCTAGTAATAATCCTAATATACCGCACATTATATATAAACTGTATTATTTGTATTATAAGGTATGTGTATTAATGTATTGAGTATTTAACTATTGTTTGATGGTTCATGTCATTGCAATAATTTTTGTGGGTTGGTATCCTATCTAATCCTATTATTTTGTGTGGCTAACAATTTCTGACGCCCAATTAATATAATAATTCTATTGTCAATATTGCACCACCATAATTAATCAATATGAAGTACAGTGATATATCAAAGCCCTCCAAGGATTTATTGAAGTGAGTAAATTATATGGTTCAGGTTTTTATTGCAATCAATTGCAAAATAAAAACTTGATAATACCGTTATTGCATTTTCGTTATTTTTACTACATGTATACATCATCTCAATCTTACCAACTACCTCTATATCAGCGATGACTACACATCATCTGTTGTCCTAAAATGTAAGAGCAAGGCAGGTCCAATTGGCGTTACTATTGAAACTGAGCGTTCAGCTGCAGGTACCCTAAGCTCGAAAGTTGGTGGTAAATTCTCCTACGCTGGTCTTAACTTTGACAAAGTCCAAGCCAAGGCTGATGGTTCCAACGTACTTGAAACATCATTATCACCATGTGCTGGATGCAAAATGACATTCAAGGCAAATAAGGGTGCTGATCTTGGTGTGGAATATACCGCCGGATCAATTACCACCACTGGATCATTGGATGTATTAAATATGTCCAAGTTGAGTACCTCAACTTGTATTGGTGTAGCCCCCGGAGCATTCGTGGGTGGTGATCTATCCTATAACATTTCGGGTGATAAGGGTGGTCTATCATCATACAATGTTGGTGCTAGTTATGCCACCGGTCCTCTCTTTGCATCACTAACTTCTGCATCAAAGTTTAGCCAGTTCAATGTTGGTGTTTTGTACAAGGTTAACTCGGACTTGAGCCTTGCATCCAGTACTACACACTCCTCTGGTAAGGCATGTGACGTCCTTGCTATTGGAGGATCGTACAGTGGATTGGGAAGTGTGGGAACACTTAAGGCTAAGGTTGGTAGCAATGGTGTTACATCTGCTTGTGTTATTAAGGAGGTTGCTCCTAAGGTCAACCTTACCGCTAGTGGATCTATTAGTGGTGCTGATTTCTCAACCCTCAAGTATGGATTTGGTATCACCATGTAAATTTGGTAATGGTTAGGGTTGGAATTATTATTTAGTTTGGGATTGGTTAGTGTTTCTTGATTGGACATTATTAGAGAGATCAAAGATTATGTCATTTGGGTGGGGCGGTATAGTCTGTGGTGTACCTACAATTGTTGATTATACCAGGTTGAGGTGTATTGCAGATTAAGCGTTAGGTTATAAAAGGGATTTAGTGAAAAGAATTGCTTCAACATAGAGGTTGATGATGGGGAAGCTGTCTAAATTAATGTAAAATCCTGTCTTGATGATTTTGTGTGTGTTATGATACGTAAGTCTACATATACTTAGAACTATTCAAGGAGGAAGAAATAAGTAGCATTTATATATATAATATGGCGGCGCCTAAGTGAAATTCCAAAATAGTCTAAGATGTTGAGTAGATGATATTAAGTTGTTATGTCATGCTAAAACTCAAAGTCTTTTCTTGAGACCAACTTGAGCACTTCAAAGGCTGCGCTGAGAATAGATCCCCAAATACTCATGTGCACTATTCGTGGAGTCAAGCCTTTATAGAGGCCGGGTGTCGAAATAAATTCTCTTGCCATTGATGCCAGGGATATGTTTGGCTTTATTATCATTGTCTTTTTACCAACTTGGAGTCTGGTTTTGATAGTATCGAGTGGCTGTGTGGTTATTGAGGCTGCCACTGCTGCACTAACCGCAGATGCTACTTGGATTATTCCTTGCTGTGCCATCACCGGTATCGATCTTATTCTATCATTCTCTATCATATCTATACATTTATTCAACTTGTCTTTGCATCCTGCATATGTTGCCCACCAGATCGTGCCCGCAGGCAAGGATGTGAATAAGCTTAGACCAAAGCCTTTAAATAAGCCTCTCCATCCATCTCTTTTTATTATTGATCTTGCAATTTTGATTGAACTCCCGTCCCTTTTGTATACATCGTTTGGCATTACCATTTGCTTTTGTGATATAACATCCATTGGTACTACTATCATTTGACTTGCTGTAGCTGCAAGACCACCAGCAACGCCCCCCGATAGTGGAGTCACCAAAGGAAGTAAACTAACCAGATCATTATTGTATGGTCTCAGTATAGTTGGAGGATTTGCAATGAACTCTCTTGCATTTATATCAACCAATTCTCTTGAATATTCTAATGTACTAATATATATTATCCGTGAAGGTATTGCCAATGTAAGCACCACTCCTAATCCTCTATAGTATTGACCAATGTTGTTGAAAAATGATGTTGACGAAGAATTTGCAGCTGATGATAATGTTTGTTTCCTTATCTTTGAAACTGTCAGAGGATGAAGTGCCACCGTCAAAGCTGAGTACATTACTGTGCCTATACAGTTGCAATATGTCCAGAATGAAGTAAAAGGTAAGTAATAAAAGAAATGCATAAGTCGGTGCATCATAACTACATACCTATAGCAAACAGACGCGGCTTATTGATATCGCTCCATTTCGTATCTGCTCTTCTATCGTTCATACTGCTACTATATTCTTGAGTGCTGCTGGTAGTAGTAAGGGAGGACATGATGGTTGATAACATCCATCATTTCATCATTACATCATCAATTCATCATTGCATCATCACTCCTCGTGTCATTAGTCATTCTTTCTCAAAAGTTGTCAGGACCATCACCAGTTGAAATATTGTCTTTCAAAGGGTATATCTAGCATTCAAATAGACGTCAGTAGTATTCAACTTGCATATATCCACAATACAATTACTCATTAGTCAAACAATCGTTTGATTATTGGTGTGTTTAATATTATTCTCAACTCTCACATGGCGGTATGGGTCTACGCTTGCTATCAAGCTAGATGACCAATCCCCACTATCACTGAAGGTACAGTATAGAAGACGGTATGACAGACAATAATAATGTAGAGTTCCTAGAACTCACCTCCGACTCTCAGGCAGCACAACAATCCCACCGTCTCCTCCTTTTGGATATCGAGGCACGTAAACGAGCAACAACAGTAGATGTACCAACACTGCCGAATGATGTACGCGACGCGTTACGAAATTGGGGTGAACCCATCCGTTTATTCGGAGAAGACCTTGCGGCTATTCGTGATAGATTACGCATGGTCATGGCACGATGGGAGGTATGGAAGGAACAGCAGGAGCAAGGACTTGTGGATAGTCAAATGGAATTACCTCAACCTATGCAAGTTGGGTCTGAAGGTGTTGATAGTAGTGGTGGTGTGGATGAGGAAATTACTGAAACTACATATACTCACGCCAAACCTGAACTAGTTAATGCACGAAAAGTTATATGTGATTATTCATTAAGTAGATCAAAATATCGATTAGATATGGAAAGACAACGTCGTAGGGGTATGATACGTTGGACACGTGGTAAGAAGAGGGCACGATTATTCGATAAGGAGGATGAAGGAGATGCTAATAATACCGGAAGTTTATATTGTGATGAAGGATTGAAAGAAGATTCATTAGTTGTGAAAGAATTGGACAATACTTGTGAAACAATGTACAAGTCGATACGAAATCATGCTCTTGAAGGATCACAATATGGTGATGTTCGACCATTATCAGCAGTTTGTACATCATCTGTAGTATCGTCAATGGGTGATGATGGCACTACAATTGCGAGTAGTAAAACGCCAAAACTTATTGCCACTGGAGGATGGAGTGGGGGAATTAAAATCTGGAATGGCGGAGCAAATCACTCAAAAGATAGCGATGATCAGAATGGAGGACAAGAAGGAGAAGCAGCACCTTTGGATTTATTGGGTGCCAAGAATATTGTACATGAAGATCGTATCATGGGGATTGCAATGAAACCATATCTTTCATCAACAACTTCAATAGACTCACTGACGATGGTGGCTACTGCATCAATCGACTTGACAGCCAAATTATGCAAGGTTACAATTAATGAGGAGGCAAATACAACCAGTGATGATATGGATGTGGAAAATCTAAATACAAAAGACAATCCACTTCGTTACAATATTGAGGAATGTGCTCATTTGAAAGGTCATCAGGCCCGTTTATGTAGTGTAGCGTTCCATCCGACGGGGAAATATGTTGCAACTACAAGTTTTGATCATACATGGAGACTTTGGGATGTTGAAACATCGTCAATGGCCGAGGGAAAAGAGTTGCTACTTCAAGATGGTCACGCAAGAGAAGTTTATGGCGTGGGTTTCCATCCAGACGGATCATTAGTCTCGACAACTGACTTTGGAGGAGTGGTTCAATGTTGGGATCTTAGGACTGGTAAATCAGCTTGTCACTTCTTGGGACATGCCAAGCGTGCTATTTGTTCAGAGTTTAGCCCAAATGGATTCCAACTAGCAACCGCAGGTGATGACGGGACAATCAAGATTTGGGATCTTCGTCGTCGCAAAGCTTGTGCATCAATTCCTGCTCATACGAATCTCATTACCCAATTGAAGTTTGCGCACTCATCTCAAAATGGTGAGTTCCTTGCATCATCAAGCTTTGATGGCACAGGAAAGATTTGGTCAACAAGAGATTGGAAATTGTTAACAATGTTACAAGGTCATGAGGGTAAAGTTATGGGTATCGATGTGCTTGATGGGCCACGTTGTGGAGTTGTAACATGTGGGTACGATAAAACACTAAAGCTTTGGCAATAATAATCATCAATTATCACTTATGTTACTATTATATTCATATTGAATTGAGTCTACACTACATTCAAAACCGTTTTTTTTTATTGCAGCAATAACTTCATCTACAATCTGATAAATATTCTTTTTAGTTGCGGCAGATATTAGAAGCTCGGCCTTTCCACCCTTAGATGTATCAGTCAACCATGATGTTTCTTCTATAATATTGGCAGATGATTTGCATTGTCTAATCGAGCTGTCTATTTTGTTCACACATGCTACACAACCCATTGTTGGACAATCTAGTGTCAGTTTAGCTGACGACATAGTTTGTTGTATGTCATTATTCTTTTGTTGTTCCACCTTTCGTGTTCTTATTCTGTTTAATATATCAATGCATTCAGGCAAGAATGTTAAAAGTAGTGAGAGTATTGTCCATCTAGGAGATCTATGCGGTAAAAGCTTATATGTAGATAAGAGTAATAAAGGAAGTATCAATGGTCTAATAGGGCCGAGCAAGCGATTGAAACCAAGACACCCGAATCCAGTAAGAGCATTGATGATGAGTTGTATTGCACAACAACTTGATGATAGTAGTGGTAGTATAATAACAGTAGCCAATGTTGTTGTTTCAGTATTGCATGATGATTGGGAAAACAATATCTTCTCCAAACTTGATGACATACTATTGATTAGAGCATGTTGTATTACTAACCACATGACTGAGCTGATGATAAACTTGTACCAAAATGTTGGCGACCATATCAAATGATACTTGCTTCGACTGTTTATTGTGTAATTGTTTTCATTGATACTATCAGTCTTTGTCGCATGTACATTGATATTATTATTATTAGCAGTCTTTGTAATTTGAGAATGTCTTTTGTGCACAAGATGTGCTGTAGGCAATGTCCTCTCATAAGCAAATGCATATGCATCATGAGCTGAGAGAAGAACAGAGATCAGGATTACTACATGCCGCATTGTATTGCTTATTAGAACTATGATTCAGTCAATCTCCGCAAGAGAAAAGAATCTCTTTATTCCACTTGTAACTTTATTTCCGATTTTCAGCACTCCCCTCATTTCAGTTTTACTAGCCGCCTTCGGCGGGCTAGCGCTGCGCGAATTAAAGTGCTGCTGTTATTAAAGTATTAAATGTTAAAAAAATCAGGAAGTTTTAAATAGGTGGTGCTTGAGAGTATTTACTTAGCTCTTAGTAGGCTTTAGTCTAATTTGATATTTAGCCCATTATCTCGGATGATTCTACACATTGTGGTACCTGAATTTAGGGATTAT
>Ga0214479_100139_pt1 | contig 44337 bp, 29 predicted proteins | sample M1_20Mar14CPVII9_5_FD_165054 | JGI IMG/M metagenome (GOLD analysis project Ga0214479, IMG submission 165054) | Marine eukaryotic communities from Monterey Bay, California, United States - M1_20Mar14CPVII9sort6BwellE14 | ecosystem: Environmental > Aquatic > Marine > Unclassified | place: USA... | reverse complement strand
CAAAAACGTATTGGGAAAATAGTTTTCAAAAAGTATATGCCACGGCACGTCTGATTTTATCTGAATCAGCGGACGGTTTAAAGTCAGCAATTGCATTACGGGTTTACTGGCTTGGGTTTGCTCGAAAAAGTTTTGTCGCTTCCAACGATAGGAGGCTTTAATTGGATAATTCACAGAAAACGTTTGGGAGGGGATTCTTCGAGAAGATCCTTTCATAATTGGATTTAGCGCAAAAAAAAATGGCTCCCAAAGATGGGAGCCGACTGAGAGAATCCAAGCGACTAGCTGTCAATTACAACGAATTGTGATCCGTTTTGACTCTTGGTCAAGAAAAGCAAGCTTTCGTCTAAATTTAGCTCGGACATTAATTGGTTGAAATGACTCAGCGATTCGATTTTGTTGTGATTGACCTCAGTCAAGATCATCCCGGATACCAGGCCTGCACGGTGTGCTTGGCCCCCTGGTTGAATGGCTAAGATCAAGACACCTTCTGAGGCGTCAATTCCCATCTTTCTTGCGACAGTTGAATCGAAATCTCCAACTCGAATTCCCAATCTTCCTGTGGACGTTCGATTTGAGTGACTCGTATTGATTTGCTTTCCACTGCTTTCGTCAGGGCGGTTGGGTTGCGATTGAGGCACGCAGTTAAGGTTTTGAAGCTTTCCATTTCGATTGATGGTCAGTTGATAGGTTTGTCCAATTTTTGCTCTTTCGACAAATGTTTGAAATTCATTGGGCGCAGAGACACGAGCCTCTGCAAATTTCAAAAGAATGTCGCCGGTGCGAACACCAGCGTTGGCTGCCGGAGACTCTGGAAGGACATGGGTTATTAATAGCCCTTGCTTGGGCGGTACATTGAAATGGTCAGCCAATTTCTGAGTGATTGGTTGAATTCCGACTCCAAGAAAAGCTCGTTGAACACTTCCGTGATCAATTAGCTGGTTGGCAACCCAGTTTGCTAAGTTGATGGGAACCGCAAACCCAACGCCGTCACTTCCGCCGCTGCTGGAGGAGATTGCGGTGTTGATGCCGATTACTTCGCCATCGAGGTTGACCATGGGGCCACCGCTATTGCCGGGATTGATCGCCGCATCAGTTTGGATGTGATTTTCACTGTCAGATAATCCGATCCCGCGTCCTTTCGCGCTGATAATCCCAGCTGTAACTGTGCTCTCGAGTCCGAAGGGTTGTCCCAAAGCTAAAACCCAATCCCCGACATACGAACCGTTGCTATTTCCTATTTTGGCAGCAGTTAGATTTTTCGCGTTTGGAATTCGAACAATGGCGATATCGGTTTTGGGGTCGGTCATAACCTGCTCAGCCATGAATTCGCGCCCGTCATGCAACCGAACGACAATCGAGCCTGCGCCGGCGACTACGTGGTTATTTGTCATAATCCAGCCACTTGGATCGATGATTACACCGGAGCCAACACCTCCTCTGGAGGGCATCCCATTAGGTGTTTGCCCTGTAGTCCGCGAATTTTCTGTCCTGTTCTCGATTGCTACGACAGAGGGAAGAAGTTGATTTGAAATATGCCGGAATGCTTGAGACAGATTTTTCGCCGACTGAATTGCATTTTTTACTTCGCTATCAGTAAGATTTTTGAGCGGTGGCGCAGTGAATGTGACCGATGGAGTCAGCGTGTTTTTTGTAATTCCAATTTCCGGAACTGTCGATGCATGCCCGATCGCTACCGTGCTAAGCAAGAATGCGGTTACCATGCATGCAATGCAACCCATTCGTGTGCTTCTGGCTATTCTCATGTTTTTCTCCCTAAATAGATTTCGCAGATTTGCCGAATTGCAAACCTGCGTGCCGTTTTTTATTTTGAACATCAATGGCAACTGCTGTTGGAAGAAATTTGAATCCCTCCTCGGCGAATTGCGTCAGGGTCGGGTCCGCGCTGATCTGTATCAAGCATGGGCACTGATCCTTATGGAAATTCATTGGCGACAAGATCAGTAAAGCACACTCCGTGCCAAAACTAGGTTCGTGAGATAGACTTTTGAAAACCCAGTGATCTTCTTTAAAATTACCGGCGATTATCGAAACTTAAATTGTCTGAATGCGTAAATCGTCGTATTTGGGACGGGGCAAAATGCCGCGGTGTCCAAGCATGCCCCATGGTTCACCTCATCAACAAATCATTGTTTTGGTTTATACTGAAGGTGTGAACTTTAATTCGGTAGTTGCTTCCAACGCGGGATCTCTGAAATGAAACTGGCTGCAAAACTCTCGCTTGTTTCAGTGATTGCCGTAATCGCTGTTCTTGCCGCATCCAATTATTTTGCTGCACAGATTGCAATTTCTAAAATCAAGCGGGATCACGAAGCCTACGCCTCAAAAATGGCGTCTCAAATGGAACGCTCAATTTTAGATGCGTGGCGATTGGGAGGGGTGGAGGCGATGCGGGCAACCTTGAATTCCGAAGGAGCTTCGCCAATTGCGAGGTGGGTTTGGTTTGAGGAGTCAGTCACATCGACGACACGTCCGTCTGCAACAGCGGATTTTTCCACAGTAGTCACGCGTAAAGAGATTACCTCTTTTGTTTCGACCGCTGGCGACGGTGGACATCTGTTGCATACCTACTATCCGGTGGATCTTGGAATTCCGCGGGTCGGAGGCCTTGAATTCACAAGGTCGCTAGCTGACTATGATCGAGAAACGATGAGCAAACTGATTGAATTTTTGTTGGTTGTCGGGCTACTGGCCATCGTTTCAATTCTTGTGGTTTGGTTTGCCGGAGTGAGGTTGGTGGCCAATCCTTTGGAAAAATTGACTGCCGCGACAAAGCGTATTGGCGGGGGAGACTACCGTTGTCGGGTTAAGTTAAGCGGTAAAGATGAGTTGTCGCAGCTCGCGAAATCGATCAACGAGATGTCTTCGCATTTGGAGACTCAAAAATCTGCAATTGAGAGGGAGACTCGTGATAAGCTGCTGGTTACGCAACAATTACGCCATGCAGATCGACTGAAAACTGTGGGGCGCATGGCCGCCAGTATCGCCCACGAAATCGGTACGCCTCTCAGCGTCGTGTCCGGGCGAGCTGCACTTATTGCGAAAGGAAATTTATCACCTGAAAAAGTTAGGCAAAATGCAGAAACAATCCAGTCGGAAACCGACCGGATCACAGAAATGATTCGGCAAGTCTTGGATTTTTCGAGACAATTGCCTGTTGAAAAGACTGAGATCGATCTGAATGAAATTTTGATCCAGGTGACAGAGTTGTTGACGACCGTTGCCGAAAGAAATGGGGTTTCGATCGAAGCTGCTTTGGCAGATACACGAGCACTTGCTCATTTGGACGGTGGGCAAATCCGGCAAGTCTTGACCAATGTAATGGTCAATGGAATTCAAGCGATGGAACCGGGAGGGACTCTGTTTGTGTCGCTGAGTCGATTTCAACCAGAGAAGGCCATGGAAAATGATTGCTCGTCGTTTGAATGGGAAATTGCAGTGAGAGATGAAGGGGCGGGGATTCCTGAAGAGAATCTAGAGGCTATTTTTGAACCATTTTTTACAACGAAGGATGTTGGTGATGGTACCGGGCTTGGTTTGTCGCTGGCTTATAGTATGGTTCAGGAGCAACAAGGTCGAATTGAAGTCAGCAGCGAGCACGGGAAAGGTTCCGAGTTTCAAATTTTACTTCCCGGTTTAACTCGTGAAGCTTTAACTCGTGAAGCTTGAGGGGCTATTTGGTGGGCTATTCGGAACCTGTTTGTTCGTAGCGAATCAGTTTGCGATACAGCGTCTTTCGGTCAAGTCCGAGGATTTTTGAGGCGAGAGTTCGATTGCCGTCCACCGTGTCAAGAACGTGTAAAATGTATCGTTTCTCAACTTCCTCGAGCGACCGAAGTTCTTCCGGTTTATCACTGGCAATGACCATCGTTCTGGATTGGTAGTTGCGAATTGATTCTGGCAGATCTTCGATCCGCAATTTTTTCCCTTCGGAAAGCGTGACCGCTCTTTCCATGGCATTTCTAAGTTCACGGACATTTCCCGGCCATTGGTAATCGAGGAGTCGCTGGGCCACAGTCTCAGTGATTTCCTTGATTTCAACTTCTGATTTTTCACTGAAAAGTTTTACAAAGAATTGAGCAAGTATCAGGATGTCGCTACTTCTCTGCCGAAGTGGAGGCAGGTGGATCGGGACAACATTAATTCGATAAAATAAGTCTTCACGAAAAGTACCAGCTTCGACGGCAGTTTCAAGGTCACGATTGGTGGCTGCAACGAGTCGGGCGTCGAAGGGGATTTCATCTATTCCTCCAACGGGACGGACGCAATTCGCCTCTAGCGCTCGCAGCAGTTTGGGTTGCATCGAAGCGGACATTTCACCTATTTCGTCGAGAAATAAAGTTCCACCGTTTGCCCGCACTAATAATCCATCATGATCTTGATCGGCACCGGTAAAGGCTCCTGCGACATGGCCAAACAGCTCGCTTTCCATCAGCGATTCTGGGAGTGCAGCACAGTTGATTGCAACGAAGGGTTTGTCTCTGCGTTTGCTATGTTGGTGCACCGAGTGAGCTGCGAGTTCTTTGCCGGAACCACTTTCGCCGGTGATTAGCACAGTAGTGTCGACAGCAGCGACTTGGGACAGTTGTTTGTAAAGGTTCCGCATCGCGGGACTCTTGCCGATTAATTCCCCAAACGAGACTCCAATGTCAAGAGAGGTTTTTAATCGGCGAACCTGTTGCTGTAAGCGAGACTGCTTGACCGCCCTCGTAAGCGCGATGTCTAGAAGATCCATTTCCAATGGTTTGGTTACAAAGTCGAAGGCGCCCGCTCGGATGGCAGACACAGCCGCCTCGAAGCTGCCGAAGGCGGTCATTACGACGACAGGAACTTCGGGGTGGTTGCGATTAATCTCTTGGCAAAATTCGATCCCGTTCATGTCGGGCATTTTTAAATCGGTCAAGACGACATCAAACGCTTGATCTTTTAAAAGTTCGATCGCCTCGGTGGCTTTCGTTTTCCATTCAACTTCGAAACCATTGGGGGTAAGTGTGTCAACCAACATTTCGCACATTGACTGCTGATCATCGACAATCAGAATGCGGGGCGGGAAATTATCGGTGTCGTCAGTCATGGGAGCAGTCGGAGATGCTGGTCACTAATTGAGGGCTACGGCGAATTATTAATCTAGCAGGAGCGATTGAGCGAGAAAAGCTTGACAGGAAATTCGTGGATCAAAAATTGCGTGCGAAGAATGATTGAGACTCGCTATTCAATTACTAAAACGGTTTTGCAATAGCGGTTCAACTGACGTGTTTGTCTAAGATCAAATATCAATCCGGACGATCGGAAAAGTCATTAAATTCTGACGGGTCGAACTAAATCTCTAACTCCGAAAGAATTAGTGATCGACTTCGAATCCTGCCGTCTTATAATCCATAGTCGGCTCCTCCAGACGTCGGCAATGCCTCAAATTGTTTGACAAGCTAGGCACGACAAGACCTGAGTAGAAGCTCAGTGAGTCAAAGGCTCAATCGATTTCTCAGATTTGGATTTATATTAATGATTCGCTTCCGCTGTTTGATTGCTTTCGTCCTGATTTTCTCTCATGTTTCGATTGGGATTGGTCAGGAGGCTGATTCTTCGCGTCCAGATCAGGCCCGCGAAAAGTCATCTGTGAAAAGCGTTTTGCCGGTATCCGAGCGTTCTCGTTTTGAATACCTTGCAATTGAGGACGCCATCGCTGGTTATTTAGATGCGATGAATCAGCGTGACGCGGAGCGTGCTGCAAGTTATTGGAGCCGCCGGGGGCAATGGACCCAAAAGAACGGCGAGCGAGTTAGCGGTCGTGAGAATATTGCTGCCGCGATAAAACAATCGTTTGCTGAGGAACCCCCGGGGACAACCGTCGCGTTAAATGAAGTTTCGATTCGGTTAGTCACTCCAAATGTTGCGGTGGAAGAGGGCGTGGCCGTTATCAAATCTCCAGAGAGCGAGCGGCAGACACCTTATTCGGTAGTGCATGTGAAAATGGACGAGGGTTGGAAAATTGATTCTGTCCGTGCGACACGAGTACCGGTAGCTCCTGAACAGGTCTCTCGATTGGAATCTTTGAGTTGGTTGATTGGTGATTGGCGAGACGAGGTTTCTGGTGGGATTAGCGTAGAGACAAATGCGAGCTGGACGATGGGGGATCATTCCATTCGCCGTTCTTTCCAAATGTTTGATGAGCAGGGGCTTCGAGAGCAAGCAACCCAAGTGATCTTGTGGGACGCAAAGCTGGGGAGTATTCGGTCTTGGGTTTTTGATTCCAAGGGTGGTTTTGGAACTGGCGTTTGGAAACAGGTTGAAGAAAATAAATGGGCGGTCGAAATGGAATTGCAAATGGCCGACGGGGGCATTGCTAACGCTCGAAATATTTACAGAATCATTGATGACTCCAGATTGGAGTTTTCTTCCACTGGTCGCAGGCTTAACGGCGTCGCATTACCTGATACTCAGCCAGTAATCGTAAAAAGAAAGTAAAGCTCAACTTAGTTGGGTATGAATGAAGCTATGTTAGAAATCTTTTTTGGATCTAGAAAAATGAAGTTTTTAAGTTTGGCAGTTGTGGTGTTGCTGACAACGGTCGCATTTGCTGCCGACGCTCACGCACAACGGCGTGGTGGTGGCGGTGGAGGTCGAAGCTTCTCGTCCGGCGGTTCACGTACTCCGTCTGGTGGCGGGATGAATCGATCGTCACGAAGTTCAGACTTCAATCGGGGGGGCAACCAATCTTTTGGCGGGTCTTCGTTGGGCAATTCGAATAACCGTCAGCCGAGTAGTAATACGCGTTCCTTTTCGATGCCGAATAGTTTTTCCTCCAGCGGTATTAACACGGGCAATCGGCGAAGTGAACCACGTTCTCTCAATCAGACGCGGCCTAACGGGAATTTTAATAATGGCGGAGCTAGTCGAGCAAATAAACAATTCGATAGACCCTCGCAGAATCAGTTAGATGATTTTTTAAATATGCCCAAGAAGTCCGGAGATCGCCAGCGCAGTGGTGGCAATTCGGCTCCCAATGACTACAACGGAAAAACTTACCAGGGTGAGAACTACACGGTTGATTCGTATAAAGGAAGCGGAAGCGGGACTACCAGTGGCGGCGTCAATTATGGCGGCGCTGCCGGAGGGATTGTGGTTACCGATGCTCAGGGTAATAAGCGCGTTGTCGGTGGATCTGCAGGGGCAGCTTCAGACGGTACCAACGCGGTTGCTGGACGTGGAGGTTACGCGGGTGGAAAGAATACGGATGGCTCCGCTGCTGGCGTTCGAGGCGGTTCGCGGGTCGCTACCGACGGCGAATCGATTGCCGGTTCAAGAACCGTTGTAGGTGGAGCTCGAGACGCTCAAGGGAATGTTCGTGGTGGAGCTGCTGGCGGCTACTTCGGGACTGATGGTAATTCGACGGTTGCCGGGGCGGGCTCGGCTCGCGGGCAATCCAATGTGGATGGCTCAGGGGGGTATGCTGCTCGCGGTGGAAGAATGGCGACCGATGGAACAAATACGATCGTTCAACGCGGCGGTTCAGCCGGTGTTCGAGATGCCAATGGAAATGCGCGTGGCGTTACAGTTGGTGGCACGCGAGCTACTGATGGGTACAACACTTACGGACGGGCAGGAGCTGCTCGGTATGTGGCCGGCCCTGGTGGAAATGTTTACGCCACGGGTGCTTACGCTTCTGGGTATAACGGAATCGTAAGAAGCTATGGTCAGGCGGTTGCAGTTCGAACAAGTTTCGGAGGATATCACTCCTACTACAATCCCCGTTGGTACGCTCGTTATCCAGGCGCGTGGTATGCGGCGGGGATCGCAACCGCAGCTTGGTGGTTGGCACCGTCTTATGGGTATACCTCAGGGTATTGTGGATGCAATGAAGCACCGGTGTCTTATCAATATGGTAATGATGGGATCTATGTCGAAAATGGAAATGTCTACATTGGTGAAGATCCGATTGCGACAGAGGAAGAGTATTACAATCAAGCTGTTAAGATTGCAGACGACTATTCAGAAATAGACAATGCCGAGGACGCTGACGACTGGATGCCTTTAGGCGTCTTTGCGGTAGTTACCCCTGGGCAAACGAAATCTGATTTGACGTTGCAACTAGCCCTTAACAAAGATGGAATGATTCGCGGAAACCTATCGGTTGGTTTGACAGATGAAGTTATTCAGGTCAAAGGTAGCGTTGATAAGGAGACACAACGCGTCGCATTCAAACTCGTTGGCAAAGGTGACATCTTGATTGAAGCCGGCCTCTATAATTTGACAGAAGATGTATTGACCGTGATGGTGCATCGCGGTGATAACCGTCAAGAAGCGCGTGGTTTGGTACGCCTCCAAGATGGTGAAGATGAAAAGTAATTTTGATCGGCGCGAATCCAGTTTATCTGAACGGAATTGGTTTCGGCGGTGAATTTGAAAATCAAAGGGGGGCGGTTGTCCGGCTCCCTTTTTTTGTCAACTTAAATCTTCGAGAAAGACTGCAAATATTATGATCTGCCGTGTGCCTGCAACGTCGGCAGCGGAATTGAGGAAGGTTGGCGTCGTAATGAAGTCATGGGTAGCTGAATCCGATAAACGAGAGGAAGCGATAGGTTTCTATCGTTCGCAAGTTTCGGAATACTCGACATGCAAAAAATCGCACAATTTGGAATTTGCATTCTAATCTGTGTGATTGGTAGCATGACGGGATGCCGTTTCGGCGGTCTGAATTGTGTTCGCGCGGTTCCCGTTTTTGACTCACAAAACGCTTCCGGTGTGCCAGATGCATCGCAAATAGAGATCGCCAGAACACTTTACTGCGATGGTTGTAGGCTGGATCGGGATAAGGATGCGGGGTGCATAGCACAGTATGTCTGTGCTGCCCAAACGATCTGGCCAGTGGTGGCAGCAGAGGCTGTCGCGAGCGATGGGGGAGATGGCACGTCGGCCAAGATTTACAATCAATGTCTTCGAAGAATTATCGATAGCGGTCAGGAGTATGGGCTGTTTAAACCGCAGTCTGGTCAGTTCTTGGTGAGTCCGTCGAGCAGTGATTGGATTCCTATTTTGTACCGTGGGTTTACGTGGGACCCGCAGGATTTTGATTTGGTAATTCCCGCGACTACTGAGGTTAGCAAAAAGCTTAATCAAGATTACCGTTGCAGCGGAGTTGGGGTTCCGGTTGTCGTGATTAATAAACGCTTGGAAGGTGAGCGTTTCCTCAGGGATCAGCAGGCATTTGCCGCAACATTGGTTTTACGGTGTGCTCGTTCCGATGAAGAATCACCGAGCGGCTTTGTGTTTGAGTTTATCGATCCGCTTCGTGCTCGTTCGGTGAACGTAGACGGTTTCGAGGTTTCCGTTGCGCGAGACCTATCAGCACCGATTGCGTATCGCATTTCCAAGCGTGATAAGAACTATCTTGAGGGGTTTCTACAACCCGGAACGACGGACGAGGGACCAGGGTTGTATACTGTAGAGCCTTACCAACCCGGTAAGATACCGGTCGTTTTTGTGCATGGTCTGTTATCGGATCCATTTACTTGGTCAAACGCTGCCAATGAATTACGTGCGCGACCTGAATTGATTTCGCGATTCCAGTTATGGGGATTTCAGTATCCAACCGGAGAACCGTTTTTAAAGAGCGCGGCGGTTTTGAGAGGCCATTTGAATGCCATCACAAAAAAATTGGATCCCAATGGAGAAGATCCTGCACTTTCTCAGATCATCTTAATTGGCCACAGCATGGGCGGATTGGTTGCCAAGTTGCAGGTTACTTACAGTGAAGATCAGTTATGGAATTCTATTTCAAAAGTCCCATTGGATTGCTTGGTGACGACAGAGGAAACGCGAATGGCGCTTCGTGACGCGTTCTATTTTCAACCGGTCCCCACCGTCTCCAGAGTTGTTTTCCTTGGCACTCCACATTGGGGATCTCCTAAGGCTAATCGTCCGATTGGCCGCTTAGGAACAAAGTTGGTAGATGAACCAAGTTCGATGAATGAGATTCGCGAGCAGTTGTTGCGAGATAATCCTGAGGCCTTTACAGAGGAGTTCACTAGGCGAATTCCGACCAGTATTGATTTGTTGCGACCAGAGAGTCCATTACTTAGGAAAATGAATTGTCTGAACTTTAGTGAATCGGTAAGGCTTAACTCAATCATCGGGTGTGGTTACTACCTTTTGGGGGTTGGTGATTCTGACAAGGTCGTTCCTGTTCAAAGTGCACGAATTCCGGGAGTGGAATCTGAACGTTTAATTATTTCCAAGCATACGAAAATTAATTCAAATGCAATGGTATTAGAAGAACTGTTCCGGATTCTCGAGACTCATCTTGTTGATCCGTGCCTGTCCGGAACTAGCTTTTCGGTAGACGGGTTGCAAGAATAGGCCATCTTGGCAAGAGTAAACTCAGCAAGAGTTTCAATTGGCTGAAGAGTAAAGCTGGCTGGTTACCTTGGTGCGTTTTGTGTTTTGGGAGCGTTCATTTTTATATTTTGTGGTCTGTAGGTAACGGAGTGGGAAAGATGACGGACGTGGACGATGAAACAAAGGAACAGCGAGGCGCTAGTTTTGCAGATAAATTCTTCGCCAAAGATGAGTCAGGATTTAATGTTGAAATTGTTGCAGCGACACATGTTGGCAAAGTGCGGCAGCGGAACGAGGACCACTTTGCTGTGATTCGCAGAACGCGCCGATGCGAGCTGTTGTTATCAAATCTGCAGGAGGAGACTGTTAATCTGGTGGACGGACATGCGTATGGTTTGATGGTGGCTGACGGTGTTGGAGGAGCTAGGCACGGAGATTTTGCATCACATCTCGTTTTGGAATCAACGCTGCACGCGGCGGACCAAGCATCAAGTTGGGTGATGAAAATTAAAGATTTTGACGCTCAGGAAATGCGGCAACGAGTTGATGCGTACGTAACGAGAATTCAGGATGAGTTTCACCGGCACGCAAAGATCGACCCGGATAAAAGTCAAATGGGCACAACGCTGACCGGTGCTTATTTGCTTCCGCCTCATGCAATTATTTCTCATATAGGCGACTCCCGAGCCTATATTCAACGTCATGGCAAATTGAAGCAAGTCACGCGCGATCACACATTGGCACAGTCGCTTGTTGATCGTGGGACCGCACCGCAGGATGCAAAAGCATTCGGGAATGTGCTGGTCAACAGTATTGATGCCGTCCGTGACCACATCGAAGCTGATGTCGTTCATCTTGAGATAGAAGCACGGGATCGTTTGTTGCTGTGTTCGGATGGGCTCAGCGATATGGTTCCCGAGGAACAAATTTGTAACATTCTAAAATCAGATGGTTTAAAGGAGTGTCGTGATGCGCTAGTGAAGGCGGCTTTGGAGAATGGTGGCCGGGACAATATTACCGTGGTATTGTGTGAAATAACGGAAGAGTAAATTGCGGCTTGGCTCATTGGGCGTTTCGCAACCTTTCGATTCACAACCTTTCTATTCGCATTATTTGGGGAAATCTCGTCTCAGTAAGGGGGAATTCGAACTATACTTGACCGACGATACATTGCTTTTGTTCCTAGTACAATTTCTTGTTTCCTCGGTAGGGTGCTCGTTCTATGCGATCCGGTAAAGTTTTATTTTTGCTCAGTGTGTTTCTGTTTACTTTCACTTGTTTGAATTGCAGTGAAAGCTCCGCCCAGTCTCCGGCTCAGGTTTATCGAACTTCGCCAGCAGTGTGGGGCTACGCAACTGCGGGCTGTAGAGGCTGTGACCACGGGCGATATGCTCCGGTCGCGGGTAGCTTTCCGGCGTACTTCGCGCCTCAAGTCCCAATGGGACCAATGGTTGGCGGTGTCGTTCCTACGATGTCAGCTTATTACGTTCCGACCGTGCCAGTCATGGGAGTTTATGCCGCACCGGTCGTTCCTGTTCGCCGCGTTCGGCGACGTGCTGCTTTGATTTATCCAGCAGTGATTGAACCAGTTTATTGGTATCCTAATTAGGCAATTCAACCGTAATGGGTTCGCTCTTGCGGATGGAATACAAACGAAAAAAGGCTGCCTGTTGACAGGCAGCCTTTTTTATTTTGATCAGTAAGTATTCGATCCCTACAGATTAGTCACGAACACGGACTTTACCACGACCGGTGACAATAACCTTGGCTTCGAATCCGCAAGATGGCCAGCAAAGGTTGGCAACTTGGCGATCCAGAACGCCTGATTTCCAGGTGATGATCGGTGCTTCTCCGACGCAGCAAACAGGCACCTTAACGCAAGCTTCGTACTCGCAACCGCAGGGGTCTTGTAGGTAGAACAACGTAGGAACTGGTTTGGGCTTGCAGCAACGCTTCCGGCAGCGAGGTTGGCAGCAGGCGTCGGTTGCTGCCATTGGCACTGGGGCAGCTGCAGCGTTCTCGAGAATGACGGACGGGCTCTCAACTGCATCCGCTGGAATTGGAACGCCCGCGTCCTGAGGAGCTGGCGGAATCGCAGCATCCTGTTTTACAATTTTACTTTGAGTAAGTGGAGTCTTCAGAACAGAAATTAACCCGTCATCGGAGTCTTTGTTCGAAGCCAAGAGTGTGATTGTGCTGAATGAAAACGCCAAAAGGGCGATCAAAGAAGCAGTGGTTTTCATCTGATTCTACCTGCGAATGTTGGGTCATTTACTAAGATTCGTGTTGAAGTTCTCGCAGCCAACGATTTCGGAGAAGTTTGGCTAATCAAGAACTACTCTCCAGTCTAGCTAATTCCCCATGGCGGTAAATGGCAGGCTAGGTAAAACTCGGGCGAATCAAGTAAAACCCAGATGAGACAACGAAAACCGTTGTAAATCTTGGAAGAATTCTATTCCATTGATTGGACAATTAAGTAATCAGGTTCTTAGTTTTCCCCAATTTGGCCGGGGGTGCCTTCCCCGGGGCTAAATTGTTACCCGCATTCCCTTGTCCAGGCAGTTTTAGCTCCAAGGGGTCTTAGCCCCGAGCAGTTTTCTGCCCAGGAAGTTCCAATTAGCAAATTAGCGACGGCGATCACGAACTTTCGCAATTGGACCTATTCTAGCTCCGGGATAGCGTTGGAGCGCGTTTTGCGTTGCCTGTCGGCTGTTCGTTCCCGGTACGACAACTTTCATTGGGCGACCGTAGTTTCCACGAGCGGGTATCAGCGTAACTTCCCACAGGTCATAAAGACCTGCGTTGTATCCCTGCAATTGCAGATTCATTTCAGAAATTTCTCTGATTGACTGTAGGTTTTGGGCGTTCGCCTGTGCTTGGGCTCGTAAGTAAAAAGATTCTTTCTCTTGTTGCTTTTCATTTTCTTTAGCCGACTTGAAGCGTTGCCAACCGCGTTCCAGAGTCGTGCGATCCGCTGTGGAAAAAAGAAAGAAGGGGAGGCCATAGCGATCGCCGTTTTCAAGTTCCAACATCACCCCTTCACACTTATGTTCAACCTCGCGGTTGGGTTGTTTCTCAAGCCATTGATTCATCTCATCGACGTTTTCAAATTTTTGATTGGCAAAGTGAGCCACAATTTTAGGAATGATTTCTTGGTAGACCGGAGGTAGATTTTCGATGTCCCGGTCGTTTACGTAGGTCTCGCCACGCAAGTATCGTTTTACCTTTAAGTCGCGTTCACCGTACTCGACAACTTTACCATTAATCTTAAGGCCACTTTCCAGTTTCCAAGTGTTCAGTTGATCAGGCTCCCCCCCCTTTTGTTCCGCTGCTTCGCTCGATTTCAAAAAGGCGCGGTCGGCGTCCGATAGATCTTTAATGGCAACAGAGACAAGGTCTTTGTTTTCTTTTTGGAGGACGACGTGTTCGCTGTCGTAGGCGATCAAATCAGCTTTGAAGGTGTAATGGCCATGTGCGTCGGTCCATTCGCGAAGTTCGGTGAATCCAAAGCTTGTAGCCGTATAGGCAAATGTCAGGACTAAACCAATTAATAACTTGTAAAAACGCATTTGTTCTACCTTTGAGGACTGTTTTTTCTTCCTTCAAATTATTCCCTGAGATTGGGGTTAGGTAAAGGCAGGAACCTAGAAGTTTTCGAAACTCACTAACGAGTATGGAAATCGATGTGTGGCTTCAAACAAGGCGGTGCTGATGCGACAGAGGCGGGAAAGGGGTAAGATCAAATTGAATAGAGCATAAATTTCTTGAACTTCCAGCATCGTCCAGTCGTAGAGCACACGTGTCAAATCCAGCAACATTTCGACTTGTCAGTTACAACATCCACAAAGGAATTGGAGGGGTAGATCGTCGTTATCGTCCAGAACGAATAATTGAAACTCTCAAACAGTATTCTGCCGATATTGTTTTTCTTCAGGAAGTTGACGATCAAGTCCCCCGTTCTCGAATGGATGTTCAAGTCGAACTTTTTTCAGAGGCGCTGGAAATGAAGCACTCTGCTTACCAGCGTAATGTTCATTTGAAACAGGGCCATTATGGGAACGCAATTCTGAGCCGTTTTCCATTGCTGGATGTCGAGGATGTCGATCTTACGATTCCCTTAAAGAAACGCAGGCAAGGTTTACTTGCCCACTGTCGGATAAAACACGATGGTCATCAAAGGACAATGTTGCTGGTAAATGTTCACTTGGGATTGGCAGGATTTGAACGGAAGATGCAGTTGCGAAAACTATTGGAGCATCCGACTGTTCATCGCGCCCATCAAAAAACTCCCATGGTCATTGGCGGGGATTTAAATGACGTTTGGGAAAATCTCGGCAAGCAACTAATGACGCCGGCAGGTTTCTCGATTGCTGCTAAGTCAATTCGAACATTCCCAGCTGCCTTTCCCGCCCGAGCACTCGATAATTTGTTTTATCGGGGGGACTTAACTGTCAAACATGCATTTGCCTCAAAGTCCAAAGTCGCGGGGCAGGCGTCTGACCATCGTCCGCTTATTGTTGACTTTGAGCTTGGTGCGCCATGAGTTCGTCTAGCGGTTGATTGGGTTAAGGATTTTCAGTTTAGCCTGATGCCGAAGTGTTAATGAAGAAAGTGCAGCGTGTCGTAAATGGACTCGCTGCACTTTATTTTTTTAATCAGGCTTTTTAATCAGGCTTTTTAATCAGGCCTAGCGCGATTGGAGTCGCCCTAGTTTGTCGGTGGTGCCGGAAGGTCAAAGGTAGTTTTGACGTTGGAAAGCTCGTGAATGTAATGGCACAGCAACCCATAAGTCGACTGAAACTCAGGGTAGCGAGCGAGTTTTACCAATTTGGGGTCATTGCAAACGTACTCAAAATTTGACCTGCATTTGATTAAGGATTCTACCGATGGATGCCCGTTAGCCTGAAAGACTTGTGCTGGTAGGCCGAGATATCGTTGCCAGCTTGGATCGAGTACTCCGTACATTTCAGGAGCAATTTTTGCAAGTTGGTCTCGCAATTGATCAACCTCTTTTTGGGAGTACTGTTGAGCGAGGATTGGTTTTGACTGATTGTTGGTAGAAGCTTTCAATGTTGGAATCTGATTGTTATTTGGGTTGGCGACGGTCGCGTTGCCAGCGTATTTCATCACCTCAAGACCGAGCTTTTGAGCACTTGCAGGAATAGTCACCGGCCCGCCTGGCGTGGCTGATTTGTAGTAGGTGGCGTTTCTTAAGGAGTCCATTCGAACAACCGATCCATCAAAAGAGACTCCAAGGAATAAGCCCCGGCTTCTCGAGTACGAGTAAATCTGTGCTCCAAGTCGAGTATCAGTAGCGGCGGTGGCTTGCCGGCCAACTGGGCCAGCCGCAATTCCTGCATCGGCTCCGAGGGTTATCCGCCCTGACAACAGCCCGTTGACGCTCTTTCTAGTTTTAAAAACTAAAACGACATCTGTTGATTGAACCCCAGCCTGCCAGCCAATATTGCCACCGGTAAGGCTGGCGAAGACGGGTGCATGCCATCCACCTTTATCGTCTCGAATCATGATTACACCATTTCCATGTCGTGCACCGACAACGAAACTTGCTTTGACAACGCCGGGGAAAATGGCGACCGCCTGGGCATCGTGCAACATGCTTCGAGGTATTCCCTCGGCCGGAATGGCCATGATCTCATTCAAAACCCCAATTGATTCATTGACGGTTTGCTCCTCTTTGTATTGACCGAATACAAGAGAGCATTGGCTCATTAGAATGCCGATACAGATAGCCTGAGCTAAAATGGTTGTTGGTTTCATGTTGTTGTTCCTTGTCTGGCGAGCCTGTTAAAAATCGAATCTCAATTCGACTAACGGCGGGGTCGAGATAGCACCAGCCTATTCGACGTAGCAAAATTAGGTCAAGACGAATCGCACCCGTGTTTTTGTGGGCAATGACTCAGGCGAGTTGGATTTTTTTCATCCAGACAAAGAGCCAAGTAGGAGTCTTCGATTTGAGTTTAACCAAATCGAAGACTCGCGTTTTTGGCAAATTTACGAGACCAGCGGTAGCTTACTGGTTTTGGGTAGATTTGGGGTCGTCGATCCGGGTCATTGTCCACTGTTGAGTCTGACCGTTATCGAAGTGAACCAACGCACCGGCTTCATTTTCCGTTAAATTATATAAACCGGTTTCCATGATTGGCCATTGTTTTCCTATCGGTCCCCAGGCAGCTCGTTGACTCTCTTTGTCGACGGTTCCTTCGATTTCGAAGGAGTCTTCAGAGAGGGTGTTTTGGAAAGTGCCTCCAATTAACCCTTCCTTACTAATCGCTAATTGAAGGTAGAGAGTGGCGTTTTCAATGGAGCCCTCGTTTTCAGTAATTGCGAAAACACCCAGTGGCAACCACTCCACATCGTCGGGGTCAACCTTGGGCGCACTTTCAGCAATTGTTTGTGCTTGTTGGGAGTACTCTTCAGGCGTGCCAACGGGATTGCCCTGGTAGTAAACCTGGTCTCCTTCGTAGTAGATGTTAGTCCCGTAATCATAGTAGACCGGTTGTCGATTAATTCCATTAATCCACCAGCTGGTGATCGCCCCCGCAGTGGCGAACGCCCACCAGTTATTGTTGTATCGGTTCCAGTGATAGCGGTAGTTGGGGTAGCGTCCCCAATAGCCAGGGCCATAGGCAGGAAGATGAACTGGGCGGGGCGGGCGGTATCCCGGGGGACGGTAACCAATGGGACGCGAACCGGGGGGACGATATCCGGGCGGGCGTTTCACGGGTTTGATCTTGGCCGGGTAATGAACCGGGCGCACCGCGTTGGCTGGTGGAACCTTGATCGCAGGTTTTACAGCAGGTTTAGTCGCCGGTTTCGGCATGGGCCGCGTTTCCGGGCGAGGTGTTGGGCGAACGGCAGGTTTATTGATTGGGTTAGCCGGTAACGTCGATGGTCGATCTTTCAGGAAGTTCCCTGCAGCTCCCCCTTGAGGGCGTTGGGATGGTTGGGTGTTCGGCTTTCGGAAATCCATAAACTGATTGAGTTGCGAAGGCGTAGGTCGAGTATTTTGGGGCCGTGTTTTATTCCCACCGGTGGATGGACGAGGGTTCGTTGGGAATTTTATGTTCGGTTGTTTTTTATTTGAAAGATTGGAGGAGGGGCGGGTGCTAGGTTGTCGACTAGGTTTGATTTTGGGAGTCGTTTTTTTGGGCGTAGGCCGGTGCATCGACGGTGAATGGCTGGTCGACGGGCGTGACATGTTCTTCTTGGACGGCATCGCCCGACTCTTGCTCTTGCTATGTTTCGCTGAGCCTCGTTGAGCCAATGCCTCACTGGCGATCAAACTTAAGCCAAGGAATAAGAAAGTGGCCAACCGTGTTTTAGTTGTGGATAAATTCATCGCTAAAGCTCTTGCGAATAATGGATTGATAAGAAAAGAGATTGTTACTTTCGTCGCGAGCGAATGCTTTCAATATTTGGCATCAGTTGACCGTCGATTACGCGGTTCGTTTTTTTCCAACTGTGCTCGCCATTTTCATGCAATTGAAAAACACCGCTGAAAGAGCCAGAGCCACCATCGGCGAAACTGGCGACAGACTGAACTGTCCACTGGTTGTCTCCGGGATGCCATGTTCCCTTGACTAGCCCGCCATCTGAATCAAATAGCCAACTGCGGATCAAACCAGCTTTTGCATCCCAGCCGATCATTTGCAGTCCTGAGGCGATCGTTTCATTTGACGAGTCAAACACTGTAAATTTTCGACTGATAAAGTTTTGGTTGACGGTCCACTGGCAGGTGTACTCGACGCGATGCCCGGGAGCGGTTGCTGTCCACTGACCAATTAACCATTCCAATTTCTTGAGTTCGGCATAACTAGAATTAACTTCCTCAGATTCGGACTCGCTGACGCGGTCAATCAGCCATTGATTCTTTTGCTTGATAAAGACCACGTCGTAATCTGATTGAGTGGTTTGTCCGTCTTTCGAAAAAACCGTTACCCTGCCCTGTTCGAGAGCGACATTGGGGGAGATGAATTGGATGGAATCTGTTTCAAGGGAGATGTTAATCGAAGGTGTGTCGGTAAAAAGAATTTCAAACTGTTTACGCATCGCTGTTCGACCAGTCGTATTGCCGCTTGTTTGGCTGGAATAAACGCCAGTCTCAGACCAATGAGAAATTAAAGTTTCTACGTTCTTTGAGTTGAAAGCAGACTCATAGGAAGAGATCACCTGCTCAATTGAACGCCGGTTTTGTTCGCCGAGTTCTGGTGTCTGGTTCGTTGGTTTATTGGGGGGTGTTTCCTGAGAGCTAACGGAACTGGCCAGTCCCAACGACATAAATCCAGCAAAAATAAATGATAAATAATGGTGCATGGTTTCCTCTCGCTCAGTTAATTTGCTCGAACTCAAGAATTTCGATCGAGCTCCGATTGGCTAGGCCGAATTGTAGGGCATGTTCAAGTGGACTGGAATGACCTAGTGCTCGTCAGTAACGTCTCCCAATGAAACGGTTCCCCATAAAAGTGTGGGGTTTGGTTGAGTGGGGAAGGCCAACAGAATCTACTAGCGGATATTTGTTTCGCTAGCAATATCGTTAGCCTTGCATTCTGGCATTTGGAAGCGGTGGGGGTATGGAGTAAATTTTTCAATGCAAGATTGGTTTTCATTCTGTTTCCACAATGAAAATCGAGTCGTGTTCACGGACGAACTCGATGCAAATCAGAAGAGATGTGGGGTACGAAAGTCATTCGAATGATTCGATTATACTTTAGCCGACCGGCTATCAGTTGGGTATTTACAGCGTTGTTGGGGTTTAGCACTTGTTGGTGCGCGATTAGCTCTGGGCAGACGCCGGTAGATTTAGTGGTCAAAAATGCTGTTGCCACACCACCCGCGGTATCCGATCAATTTTGGCCAAACCGCGAGGATATTCTCAGACAACTCGAACGCAATGATTCCGAGCTGAGCCGTGCTGAGGTGCAGTTGCGGGCGACTGAATTGGGACAAGATACTGATTGGTTAATCGAATCTATCAAGACCCAAATTGCGCAGCGAAATTTTTTAAAAACAGTGTACCAACAACATTTGTCGTTGCTGGATACGATTGCTTCGAGTGATGTTACGAACGACGAGCTTGAAAAAGAGCTCGAAAGTTTCAACGATCGCCAAATTGCCGTCAGTGAAATGCTGTCTTTTGGGGAAGTCGAACGACTCAGGGCAGTGTTCGACAACGAGGGTAATCGAATAGCAACGATTGAAGCGGAAATTGAATCAATCAAAGGAATGAAAGAAGGGGCACGAATACGTTTGGAAGTATTCGAGCGCACGCTTCGACAGGCCACGGAAGCCAGCGAAGATGAGGTGGAGTCAATCGAGTCAACGAAGCAAAAGCGAAAGCGTGACACACTCGCGTTGTCGATTGAAATTAGTAGGTCCTCCATTGGGAAAATGGTTCTGGAGCTTCAGATTCTTTCTGACCAGTTGCTTGTCCACACAAGTCGGGTGGAGCAGTTGAGTAAGATTCTAGAGGCTTCTCCGCAGAAGACAGTCATGTCCGAGGCTGATTTAAAACAGCAAGTAGCTCAATTAGCGGGGCGCGAAAAAGAGATTCGCAATGAGTTAGTCATGCTGCAAGACTTGTTGACTAAATTGCAGGTCAAGTTTGACGAAACGCTCGAATACGACGGGCTAGACTCAAAAGCGCGTCTTCAGGTCTTTTCAATTCATGAAATGCTACAGGAGAACTACCGCCTGCGGGCTTCGTATTTGAATGCTTCCATTTCAGAAATATATGTCCTTCAATATTTATGGCGGGTTCGTTTTGAAATTGCCAATAATCTACTTAACGAGGAATTGGTAGAGGACACCGTTTCGAGGGTTGAGCAACTTGACGATCGTTTGGCAAATTCCAAGTCCCTTGTTGAGTTGCATTTGGATCAGGTGAGAGGGCTCAGTTCTGCTCCCCGGTTAGCGTTGGTTGCGGATTCAGAGACAATGCAATTACTTGCAAGTTGGCGTGCTCTAAGCCGTGTTGCGGTAAGTGATTTTTTTAAAGATGGTAATCAGCGACTATTGCAAATTGAAATTGCAGAACAGTTGTCGCAGCGTGTCGGCGAGGAACTCGAGCGGGAAGGGTTAACTGCGCCTGCAACCTGGAGCTGGAGTTTATTATCGACGACAGCCATGGAATGGTGGAACTTTGAATTTTTCAGTGTTGATGATCGCTCGATTACTGCAGGGAAAATACTGTCTGGATTTCTAATGCTGTTTGTTGGCTTGTTTGTTAGTCGTCACACTAGTCATGTTATTGGGCCTCGGTTGTTGCGCCGCTTCGGTGTTCACGAAGGAGGGCTGCCCGCATTTCAGACGATTTTCTTTTATCTGCTTTGTGTTGGTTTTTGTTTTCTGACACTTGAGTGGTTGAATATACCTTTTACAGTTTTCGCATTTTTGGGGGGAGCGGCCGCGATTGCAATCGGTTTTGGCAGTCAGACGTTACTCAATAATTTCATCTCTGGCTTAATTATTTTAGGAGAACGTCCGGTACGGGTTGGTGACCTGATTGAAATTGACGATGTGCGCGGAAATATCACGCACATTGGAGCGAGGAGTACTAAGTTGCAGACCGGTGAGAACCTCGAGATTATTGTTCCGAATTCAAAGTTTATGGAACAACGACTAATTAATTGGACGTTGTCGAGCAATGAGATTCGAACGGTAATCAACATCGGCGTTGCCTATGGTTCGCCAACTAATAAAGTAATTTCTCTTTTACAGACGGCATTAAAAGAGTGCCCTGCGGTCAATTCAACACCCGAGCCAATTGTTCTGTTTTCTGATTTTGGGGCCGACGCGCTCCAGTTTGAATTGCATTTCTGGGTGCACATGCAACGTTTGATGGAAGGCAAAAAAGCCGAGAGCGACGTGCGAAGGAAAATCGATGAGGTTCTTCGAGCACATGATATTTGCGTCGCATTCCCTCAGCGAGATATTCATCTCGACGTCAAGGATCCGATTCAGGTTAGCTTGGCCGAGTTTCAATCACCACGGGTTACGGCCTATACGCATCCGGGAACCAGCGGTATCCGCCGAGCGGCTTAGGCGACGGGGTTTGCCTGATCGTTAGTTAGTCGTTTCTGACAGGTGAATTGTCGAGATGCGGTTCTAGGGGTGGCCGCTTGGCTGTGGTGCGCATTCGATTGATCGTTCTGAAAATGCGTGGCTTGGTAAGAATTTTCCGAACGAGAATTAGTTTTCCCGGGAAATCTAACAGCATTAAACCAACGACGATCGAGAGGATGCCCTGCCCCGGAGTCAGCAGCATGACCGTGCCAACGAGTAGAAAGATAAATCCAAATATGTTTCGGCCAATTTTCGAGAGCAAGTGCTTCCAATTGCTTTGTGGGGATTTAGGTGGAGCTGGATTTGAAAGGTAGTCGACAGGAAGCCTTAGCAATACGATAGAAACTCCGAAGGCACTAAACACGAATGCGATCAGACTAAACGTGACCAACCAAGGCACGAGATTTCCCCAAGGGAAATTTTGAAGCTCTGGAAGGTATTTGTCGAGCATGGATGCTTGCCGCTAAACGCGGTTTAGACTTAAGGAGCGATAATTCGGCCGAATCGGATTCGGAATTTTGATCTTAACTTGTTGGTGGTTTGCGCCAATGTACGAAGGGCATTTTCCCTGGATCACCCCAAGAAATTGTCGCAGACGAAGTGAGTCAATGAATCTGATTTTGGTCAAACCTTGAATGCCAAAGGGGGGGGATGTGCGGCTTTGTTATAGAGTGAGGTTGGCTCGATCACCGCTGCAAGTTTATAACGACCGTTGTGAATCGGGATATTCTCGTAGTCGAGCGTTGGCTTGTAACAATTGGGGGCGACGAAAGCAGCCTTTAAGCAAGCTTTAACGGTTAAAACGCCAATAATTTCCGACTTTTTCGCTTGAAAACCGCCCCCTTCCGTTTTATGATTGCGCCGTCAAATTTTCCCCGGAACAAGAACAATGAAGAACACAAAAATTCAAATTTTTACACTCTTGGCATTCTGTGTCACCCTCCTTTCGGTGACCTCAGCAAACGCTCAGTTTGATAATGCCGCAAAATGGGTACCAGAGAACGCAAACTGTCTCGTGATGGTGCAGGCTGAGAATATTCTCAACAGTGCAATCGGACGTCGCGAAAATTGGGCGACCGACCGATCGGCCGCCTTCCGCTCGGGTGCTTCTTTCTTTCCACCGACGACGAAGCGAATTCTGATGGGTTCGCAGATTGATTTCGAATTTATGGATTCGGTCTATCACGTTGGCGTGTTTGAGAAAAAGGGTAGTGAGATTAATCTGGTAGAGGTTTCCAAGAGAGTTAACGGAAACATTGCGACGATTGGTGGTAAGCAGGCTCTTGAACTGCCAAACAACTCTTACCTCATCAAAGTTGATAATACGACGCTTGTCACGATGACTCCCTCGAATCGCCAGATGACAACACGTTGGTTAGCAAAAACTGCCAACGGAAGAATGCGAGTTTCTCCCTACCTCGCCGAAGCTGTTAAGTTCGCCGACCAAAACGCTCAAGTCATTGTTGCCTTTGATCTGGAAGCCGTGCTTGATCCGGCTGAAGTGGAGAAACGTTTGGTTGAGAGTGGTGCGGTCCTAGAAGTTTCAGCCGCTGCTGTCACAAAAACTCTTTCGACTTTGCGTGGTGTAACACTCGGCGTGACCGTTAACGATCGAATTTCGGGCGCGATCAAAATTGATTTTTCATCTGACCCGTCGAACGTTACACCAGTAGCCAAAGCGATCCTGATTGCAGCGTTGAAGAAAAATGGTTTGATGATCGACGATATTGCTTCATGGAATGTAAGTTCAAGTGGCAATCAAATTCGTCTCTCCGGCCCAATGACTTCGGAAGGATTCCGACAAATTGGTAGTCTCGTGCACCAACCTCTAGAAGATGACATGCACGGAGCCAGTACCGGCGGCGTTACTTCAAGTGCTGAACCAACGAAGCAAAACATGGCGACGCGAACGAAGCAGTATCTTGGCGACATCGACCATATCCTCGAGATTCAGCGGAAAAAGAAGGAAGAACAGTTAGACACTTACGCCAAGTGGTTCGATCGTTATGCACGTCAGATTGATGGAATTTCGATTCTCGGTGTAGATCCTCTTGCTATCGATTTTGGAACCTATGTTGGAAATGCTTTCCGAGATATTTCCGGTGACCTCAATACGAGTGATCTTTCCAAGAACGAATCAGTTGCCTCTCAAGGCTTTTCTGGTCCAGGCGGTGGTCGTTGGAACTACGGTTACGGTTACGGATACGGATACGGAACCATCAACGGGCGAAACTACACTCGTGATAGTCGCCGTAATGCGAGTGCACTTGGCACCGAAAAGGGTATGAATCAAAAGAGCGATACACTTCGTCAGATTGATGCCAAAGAAAGCCAAGTTAAGAGAGCGTTGACTGAGAAGTATCAAATTAACTTCTAAGCTCAGTGTGACAAACAGATAAAAACCCCCGGTTGCCATTGGTAAACGGGGGTTTTTTTATCGCCCTTGTCGCCTTAACGGCCTTTCAAAGAACTACTTCAGCGACTTGAACGCGTTCAGAGCACGCTCTCGTCCCGCCTTGTAATCGACAACAAAATTCGGATAGTCGATGCCAAGTGAAGCGATCGCGTCGCTCAGTTTTGCGGGGTCGTGTAGCGCTTTCGCCGGAACTCGTTTTAGTTCGGGGCACATTTTTCTAATAAATAACCCGTCAGGATCGAAGCGTTTGCTTTGACTGAAGGGGTTGAAAATTCGAAAGTAAGGGACGCTGTCGGTACCGGTGGAGGCAGACCACTGCCAACCTCCGTTGTTCGCGGACAGATCGCCATCAATCAGACGGCTCATAAAGTATTTTTCGCCCCACCGCCAGTCGACGAGCAAATTCTTGGTGAGGAACATCGCGGTCACCATACGAAGGCGATTGTGCATCCAACCCGTTTGATTCAGTTGTCTCATTCCTGCGTCGACAATTGGGTAACCCGTCGTACCGGTTTTCCATGCCTCGAAGTCCGATTGGTCGGTTCTCCATGGAATCTGGTTTGTTTTCGGTTTGAATGGATGGTGCATTGAGACGCGTGGGCAGGCGACCATGACATGATTGTAGAAATCTCTCCAAGTTAGTTCGGAGATCCATGTCTTTGCTCCTTCGTTCTCACCCGCACTGGACTCGAGGATTTGGTCGGCACGGAAAAAGCATTGTCGGGCTGAGATGACTCCGACATTAAGGTAAGGAGAGAGCAGGCTCGTCCCGCGAACCGAAGGGATATCTCGTTCAACGTTGTAAGCGGAGATGCTCTCTGAGAATCTATCGAGTCTTCGTTGAGCCTCGTCTTCACCCGGAGGCCATAAATCTGAGCGCGCATTGGAAAAGTCGAATCCTGTAATCGATTCCGGGACTGGATCTCGGCCAATTGCAATCGCTGGTTGCGGTTCGGGGGCGGGAGTTGTCTCTACAGTTTCACGGGCGGTCAAATCCCAAACTTTGCGATAGGGAGTAAAGACGGAGTAAAACTTCCCCTCTTTGGTGGAGATTGCTTTGGGCGGTACGATCGTGCGGTCATGGAATCTTCGCATAGCAACGCCGGCTTGTTCGCAGGCCAGTGAGACGTTGTCGTCCCGTTTTGACTCGTTGACTTCGTATTCGCGATTTATGTAGACCGTTTCGCATCCTGTTTCGGATGCAAGTTTTGAAATGCATGCAGGCGCTTCTTGAAAGTCATCGCAGGTTCTAATTAGCAGTGGAATGTTTAGTTCAGCGAGACGGTCAGATAGCGTGCGAACATTTTCGATTAAAAACTTCACCTTACAACTTGCGTCGTCGTGTTCTTGCCATTGTTTGGGTGTTATTAAAAATACACCAACCACGCCCTCATCCGCGTGCCGAACTGCTTCGAACAACGCCGTATTATCGGCGATTCGCAAATCGCGTCGGAACCAAATCAAAGACCTCATACGTCATTCAAACCTTAAAACGAAAACTGCGTAATTCTTGGCAAATCCCGTGAACGCTGGGTTTAAGTAACGGTAAATTCACGATTACTTGCTAATTCAGGGCGTTTTCAGTCTGTTGGGAATTAGAGCGAGAGGTTGACTCCGGCAGCATCATGATTGCTCCCACTAAGAACCCTCCAGCTCCCAATGTCGTCATGGCCATTGAAAAGAATTCTAGTGTTAGATTGCTCGGGTTGGGGCTTGAAAAAGCAGTTGCCGCCGCCGCCATGAATGCCAGACAGCCGAGTAAGTTTGCAAATACGATTCGCCAGGAGAGATCTTTGAAGTTCCAGCTCCAGTGGCTGTGGCAGGTCTCTGCAAATGCCAAATATCCGGAGGCCAAAAACAGAAGCGAGCCTACAAGATCTGGGAGCCATACCTGAATGTCTTGTTGGATCCAGCTCAAATTAGATGACATTGCGTTAAAGGTATTGATATTAAATAAGAGTGTTCCCAGAAATTGAAAAGCACTACTTACCCAGCCTATGTCGGCAGGACGCCATCCTAAGTAGTTTCGTGGTTTTACGTTCGACGTTTGCCATAAGGTGTCAGGGTTGGCTGATTGATACAGTTGTAAGTAGGCCGCGAAGGTGAAAAAAATTGAGCCACAAAAAAACATCCGATTCGAGTTGGACAGATCAAGTACGGCATGCAATCCACTCATTACAACTAGGCTGAAAATACTCGCGGTCAAAAACAGGAGCGATCCGATTGAAAAGGTAATTCCAATCCACCAGTTCAGCTTTTTAGGTAGCCAAACTGACTGACGAATTGCGTGGGATGGGAGTTCGGTTGCTTCGTCGTGTGAATAGTTCAGTTTTTTTCTGTGGTGACGCGAGCTCCAGACCCAAGTTGACGCATCGCCCCATTCGAAAATTCGGCGCGTCACAAATGGCCATGGCCCCGATTCTTTAATGCACTGGGGAGTTTCGTTCTCAGTAATAGAGTTCAAGTCTTTCGTTCTGGTTCAGTTTCAGGTGTAGTATTTTTGGCGGATTTATCTGTGCTTGGGTAATTCTTTGTTTTTCAAATTGTCTAGCCTCAGATTAATGATGAAACCCGGATGCCTCCTCCGCCGAAAGTGGAGCCTGAATTGGATGCTTTTCAAAATAATCCAACGCGCGCTGGAGGTCATCCATGAGGATGGATGCGAGGTCGAGGCTGACCCCGTGACGGACGAGGATACGCTGCACTGGAATGTGCTCGCAATTGACTGGCAGGGAGTAGGCTGGAACCTGCCAGCCGCGTGTTCTGAGGCGGTCGGCAAGGTCGTACAGCGTGTAACCGGGCGAAACACCATCTTTCATTTTCCAACAGACGGCAGGGATTCCAGCATCCATTTGGCCATCATAGATGATCTCAAACGGGCCAATTTCGGCGATTTTCTTCGCGAGGAACTGTGCAGTTTGATAGCAGGCAGTATGGATTTTTCGATACCCCTCTTTGCCGAGTCGGAGGAAATTATAGTATTGGCAAACGACCGGTCCGCCTGGCCTCGAAAAATTAAGTGCGATATCACGCATGTTGCCGCCGAGATAATTCACCCAGAAAATTTCCTCCGGCGGAAGGTCGGCTTCGTCCCGCCAAATAACCCAGCCAACGCCCAGTGGTGAGAGTCCAAATTTGTGTCCCGAAGTATTGATTGACTTCACGCGGGGAAGGCGGAAATCCCAGACTAGATCGGGAGCACAAAAAGGAGCCAGAAATCCTCCGCTGGCTGCGTCGACGTGCATTCGGATATCGAGGCCGGTATCTTCCTGAAGTTTATCCAAAGCTGCGGCGACGGCTTCAATTGGCTCATATCCGCAGGTGAATGTCACTCCCAGCGTTGGCACGACTCCAATCGTGTTCTCATCACATCTTTTGATTACTTCTTCGGGAGTCATCAGCATTCGATCTTCATCCATTGGAATCTCTCTCAATTCGATATCCCAATATCTTGCAAATTTGTGCCAACATACCTGGACTGGCCCCGTGATGATGTTCGGTTTATCAATTGGTTTGCCGGTAGCTTTTCGTTGAGCTTCCCAGTGCCGCTTCATTGCCATTCCACCGAGCATTGCAGCTTCGCTTGAACCTGTGGTCGAACAGCCAATGGTGTTTGCTGCTGAAGGAGAATTCCAAAGATCGGCGAGCATATGCACGCATCTTCCCTCAATTTCAGCAGTCTGAGGGTACTCGTCTTTGTCAATCATATTTTTATCCATACACTCGTCCATCAGTTTATGGATTTCTGGTTCTGCCCAAGTTTGACAAAAAGTTGCGAGGTTTTGTCGAGAGTTTCCATCGAGCATCAATTCGTCGTGAATGACTGAGTAGACGTGTCCAGAGTCTTCTTCTGATTGTGGGAATTTGTATTTTGGCAGCAGGCCAGCAAGATCCGAAGAAGCGTAGAGTTCATCATTGAGCGTGTCACGGATGGAATCTTTGTTATGGAGAGGCATCATTTGTTCCTAAATGGGGCGTTGCTGGTAGTTCGCCAGAGGTTGCGGATAACTATGAGAAATAAGGTAGTCTGGAAATTCCCGACACTTTCTTTGGCAACCTTAAGTTAACAAGTTGGGGAAGATTTTTCTTGGAAAGAACGAACCAAATTGACATTTTATTACTGGTTTGAAAACCTTACGCGGTAAACCGTCTAACAGTGGGTTCAGTTTAGCGGCTAATGCTGAGTCCATAGATTTTGACAGTTGTACCCGCTCGTGTTTTAATCATCGTCGTCGCTAGAGTAGCGGGGGTGAATTTTGAATACGCTTATTCTGGCAGTCGTCAATGTTTTTCGAGCAAATGGGGTTCATTCATGATTCTTAGATCCGGGCAGTGGAGCCTTCTCGTTGGGGTGGTTTTCATATCACTGTTGAATGTGTGCAGCAAATCAGTACATGGTCAGACAGGTCAGGAGACTAAAAAAGAATCTCAGCCAAAGTTGCGGGTGGGGCATGCCCACTCGGAGGATGCAGCTCGACTTGAGCTGAAGGAATTGATGTCCGAGGTGACCGATCAGCGAACATGGGAGGCCCGGGCGGCCAAAGTCCGCGCGGGGATTTTAAGAGGTGCGAAACTGACGAAGCTGCCGAAGCGGACGCCGCTTAATCCAGTCTACGGTTCTCTTCGAACCTACGATGGCTACACTGCCGAAAATGTAGCCATTGAAAGTTCTCCCGGTTTTTACGTGACGGGCACAGTTTACCGACCAACGGAACATCCTGGCCAGCTGGCCGGCATTCTGTCGGCCCATGGTCATGCCGGACGGTTTGATCCAAATCGGCAGAAGAGGTGTGCGGTTTTTGCAAAAATGGGAGCCGTTGTTTTTCACTACGATATGATGGGTTACGGCGATTCCAAAGTAGCAGGGTGGGATCATCGGAAGACTCCTGAAGTGCTGCGGTTGCAGACCTGGAACAGTATTCGAGCGTTAGACTTTTTGGAGTCAATGAAAGATGTCGACTCAAAACGCCTTGGTGTGACGGGGTGTTCAGGGGGAGCGACGCAAACATTTTTGTTGACCGCAGTCGATGATCGAATAGCGGTCTCTGTTCCGGTATGCCAAGTCTCCGCTCATTTTTTTGGAGGGTGTGTCTGCGAAAGTGGAATGCCGATTCACTGGAGTAAAGAACATAAAACAACGAATCCGGAAATCGCAGCACTTGCCGCTCCCCGACCTTTATTGATGGTCTCTAATGGAGACGATTGGACAAAAAATACGCCCCGTGTTGAGTATCCGTTTGTTCGTCACATTTATGGGCTTTATGGAGACAAGGCAATTGTTGAGAACGCACACTTTCCCGACGAGAAACATGATTACGGACCTTCTAAGCGAATGGCAGTATATCCTTTTATGGCGAAGCATTTAGAATTAGATCTAAATCGGGTGAGGAAAGACGGAGTGGTCGACGAGAGTTTTATCACCGTTGAGACACAGGATCAAATGATGTCATTTCGCGGAAAGTATCCTCCCAATGCGGTGGCTCCGAATTCTCCATTGCCACCCGTGGAGTGACGTTGAATTAGAAGCCTCTCTATTGGCTCCCCTTATTGGTTACCGTTTCTGATGTTGGGAAGTGTCCTGACAATTAAATTCTAACCCGATGATAATTTAAAAATTAATCGCTCGAGAAGTCGTTTGGCTGGAGGAAGTTACGCTTCTTCGGGGGCGAGGGCTGGAATAATAAAGCTGTCCTCCGGTAACGGTTTTCGTTACAGTGTGTCCACGCCATAGTGGTTTGTTTTTTGAATCGGTGTCGACTTTGGGAGATGATGATGGGAGGCTTTTTGAAGAGGCATTGGGTGCTAGTTGCCGCAATAACGGGGCTGGTTACGTATTTGAGCGGTCTCACGTTCGAAGCCCGTCAGCAGTCGCAAACTGACGCTGTCGCTTGGAATCATTCAAATTCCCAAGAGTTAACACCGACGAAGTTCTTGATTGAGTCGGCGAATGTAGCCGGTACGGTCGAACTGCCAGTTGCCGAGGGCGATATTTTCGAAGCGCCGGTTCGATTAAAGGTTGGTGAGCAGTATCTAAATAATGCTGCTCGGCAAATGTATCCTTCGCCTGCCATGTTTGATATCGATCGCGATGGCCAACTTGAATTGGTCGTGGGTGATATTTTTGGGAGTCTCAATGTTTATGAAAACCTCAGTGATGAGAAATCAGATCCTGTCTGGAGTTCACACATTCCACTTAAGTTGAGTGATGGTGCTAAGGTTAAAGTATCCAATTGGTGATGTGTCGGCATGAGTTCACAGTTAGTGGACTTCAATGGCGACGGTAACCATGATGTCTTGGTTGGAAGTTTTAGTGGCTCACCTCATTGGATCGAGGGAAGCGAAAAAGGTTTCTTACCTTCTACGGCGTTAAAAGATCGCGACGAAGAGGATATTCTGATTTCGGCATTCTGGAATACAGTTGATAAAAAGTGGGACCAGTCCGATCGTTCTGGGACATCAGGGCATTGCACTTCGGTGGCGGCGGTAGATTGGGAAGGGGATGGCGATCTCGATCTCGTCCTTGGTGGTTATTACAAAGGCGGGCTGTTTTTGCGGATCAATGAAGGTACTCCGACTGAGCCAAAGTTTGCCCAGAACAATACGGTGATCGAAGCGGGTGGCGAACCGATGGTTATCCAAGGTGGCCTGTCGACTCCGCGAGTTGTGGACTGGAACGGTGATGGGAAATTTGACCTGCTCTGCGGAGGATCAAAGGGCGGCGTTTTCTTTTTTAAAAACGTTGGCGATAAAGCAACGCCGCAGTTTGCCTCTGCCGAGGTATTGATTGAGCCAATCGATGATTCCTCTTATATCAAACGGGTACCTACGAGCGGTGGGCAACCGACTCAACCGGGTTCGTCATTTCACATCGACGCGGTTGACTATGACCAGGATGGAGACCTTGACCTGCTAGTTGGGGGACGTTGTTCTTGGGAAAAAGAAGACGTGCCTGTGTTGACCGCTGAGCAGGAGGCAAGGCTCGCGGAACTCACGACGGAAATGGAATCGATGACTCCAAAGATGAGGGAGATGTTGGAACAGATGAGCGAGTCGGGGGAGGAGCCAACCGATAGTCAAGACTATAAAAAGTTCATGCGGGCATACTCCAAACTCAGTCGCGAAGCCTCAAAACTGAGAGTCTCTCCGTTCGAGTCAGGCGATTTTGTCTGGCTTTACCGACGCAAGTGATTGCGAGGTCACGCTAGTTGAGTCGAGCCTCCGCAGCAATACAGGTCGTGAACTTTAAGTACGAGTTCGACATTGTCTGCGATCCGGGGGTTTCCAAATTCGCCAACAGGAGTGCAGATAGAATAGTCTTTTGAAGCTTTCTCATACTTAGCGACCCATTCCTCGAACCACTGTTGGTGGTTCGGGGTTTGAAATGGGAAGCGCGTAGGAGGCGAAGACATTTGAATCCGCCATGGTTTGGGGGTTAGTCGTGCTCGGAAACACGATTGTCGTTCGCAAAGTTTCACGTAGAGTTTGTCGCTGCCAAGCCGTTCTAGTAGTTGGTTTGCCTCTTTTGAATCAGGATCAAATAATGTGTGAGTGATAGCCGCGCGGTAGCCTGCTTTGGTTTTGTACAATCGCAAACCGAAATCAGGATTGTCTGAACATAGATTCTGAATTTTCTCAAGCAGAGTCGGATTAATTGCTGGTGTTCCAACCGGTTCTTTCGGGGCATTACCAAACATGGTTTTCATGGAGCCCCAAAAACCAAGCGTTGGTTCGGGGAGGTCAATGTCTGCAAATAAGACATTGCCTGCGTTTAAGACGAGTGATCCATAGTTGTTGCGAGTGATGATCGCGATGACTTGGTCGTTGAGGGATAGTTCCTCGATCAATTGCTCAGGAAGAGCTTCCAGGCCATAGCCGTAGGCTTCTGGATCCGCTGACCGTTGCTGGAGTTCCGATATTTTCATATCGGCTCGTTGCAAAGCCAAGTGTTCAGCGTCAGCTTGGCTTTCGTTTGAATATCCCCAAGCACGGACGGGATAATTGTTCGGGCGTAGCCGGGTAGAATTAGCTTTAGCCCAATATCGGTAATATCGCATTGACGGCTCCTGTAATTCACTAAGAAGCCGTCATTGGATAGCGTATTGACCTGCAACTCAACACCAATCCGAATCCGTTTGAATTGGCAGTAGTGTTTTAAACGAGATTAACCATTAGGTTAAAATGCCTTTAATTACGTGAGCTTCTTCTTCTACACCGGTTAATCGTTGATCTAACCCCTGAAATTTAAAGGTTAGCTTTTTGTGATCGATACCGAGTTGATGCAAAATGGTGGCATTCAGGTCGCGAATATGAGTAGGGTTTTCCGTAATGTTGTAGCTGTGCTCGTCCGTTGCTCCGTATTCATAGCCGCGTTTGATACCGGCCCCCGCCATCCACATGGAGAAGCATCTGCCATGGTGGTCACGGCCGTGATCATCTTTGGTTAGCTTGCCCTGTGAGTAAATTGTTCTTCCAAATTCGCCACCCCAAACGACCAATGTATCATCGAGCATCCCCTGTTGTTCCAAGTCGCGAATTAAGGCTGCGGCCGGTCGATCGATATCCTGGCATTGGTGTGTCAGCTTTACCGGAAGCGATCCGTGTTGGTCCCAGCCTCGATGAAAGAGTTGGACGTAACGTACACCTTTGGCGACCATGCGTCTCGCGAGGAGACAGTTCCTTGCAAAGGACCCCGGTTTCTCAACATCCGGCCCGTAAAGGTCCTTCACGTGTTGAGACTCTTGCGAGATATCCATCAGGCCCGGCACTTCGGTTTGCATCCGAAAGGCCATTTCAAATTGAGAGATACGCGCCTGCGTTTCAGGATCTGAAAATTTATCATAAGTGCCCTGATTTAATTCATTCAGGCTGTCTAGCATTCGTCGCCGTCCCGCGCGGTCGATGCCGGGTGGGTTATTTAAGTACAGTACGGGTTCACCATTGCTTCGTAACTTTACTCCCTGATGTTTAGAGGGTAAGAACCCCGATCCCCAAAGTCGATCGTACAATGCTTGAAGTTGTCCCCTGCCCCGCGAGATCATCACAATGTAGGCCGGCATGTTGTCGTTTTCGCTGCCAAGACCGTAGCTCAGCCAAGAGCCAAGTGTTGGTTTTCCTTGCTGCTGGACCCCGGTGTTGATGTAGGTAATAGCAGGGTCGTGGTTCACTGCCTCGGTGTACATCGATTTGACAATTGAAATTTTGTCGACAATAGAAGCGGTGTTTGGAAGGAGATCCTTGTTAACCCAAGTTTGATGTTCGCCAAATTTTTCAAATTTAAACATCGGTGCGACGCATGGGAATGACTTTTGATCGCTGGTCATTCCAGTCAATCGCTGACCTTGACGAATGGAGTCTGGAAGTTCCTCACCATGAAATTTTCGCATTTCCGGTTTGTAATCGAAGGTGTCGATATGGCTCGGTCCGCCAGCCATAAAGAGATAGATTATCCGCTTGGCCTTGGGGGCGAAGTTTGGGAATTGAGGCAGTCCGGGGTGCGAACGATTCTGTTCATTCGCGTTGAGACTACCGACTAAACTCGGGTTGATTAGCGTACTTAGCGCCATCGCTCCGACACCATTTCCGGAGCGCATTAAAAATCGGCGACGAGATTCCGTTTCAAAATTCATTGATTTGCTCGGTCAGTTTCGTGTCAGGGTTTCATCTAAGTTGAGAATCATTTGACAAATGACACTCCAGGCGGCCAGATCAATTTCGGAAATTGATGTTGATTTAAGAGATTCGCCAACGGCTAGAAATTGTTTCGCGCTTTCGGGAGACTCAGTAAATCGCCGGCGTTCATCTTCAAGTAGTTTTTCAATTACAGCATGTTCAGGCGGGCTTGCCTTTCGCGAGGTGCAGAGCTGGTACGCTCTGTCAATTCTGGTCGAAGTTTCAGCTGATTCGGTAATGATTCGTTCGGCCAATTTTCGGGCGGCCTCGACAAACTGAGGGTCGTTGAGAGTCACCAAAGCCTGAAGTGGCGTATTGGTTCGAGCCCGTTGGATCACGCATTTCTCTCGCGAGGGTGAATCGAAAATCATCATGTTTGGCATCGGGGCAGATCTTTTCCAATACGTGTACATTGACTTTCGATACAAGTTTTTCCCTTTGTCTTGCCGGTATCGAAGTCCTCCGTTAAGGCTGACTTCATTCCAAATGTTCGGCGGTTGGTAGGGTTTTACGCTTGCGCCTCCAGTCTGGTCGGTAAGTAATCCACTCACAAACAGCGCCTGGTCGCGAATGAATTCTCCCTGCAAGCGGAAGCGAGGGCTGTAGGACAAAAGAAGGTTTTCCGGGTCTTGTTGTTGCTGAAGAGAAGACCGTCGAGAGCTTTGCCGATAAGTCCCTGACGTAACCATCAGTTTTAAAAGATGTTTGACATCCCAGCCGGATTCCACAAACTCCACTGCCAGCCAGTCGAGAAGTTCTGGGTGCGTCGGGGGCATCCCTTGAGCGCCAAAATCTCCAGGTGTTCTTACAAGGCCTTGCCCGAATAGCATCATCCAGTAACGATTGACGGCAACCCTTGCTGTCAAAGGATGCTCGGGTTGAGTAAGCCACTGTGCTAGTCCCAGACGATTTGTCGGTGCCAGTTCCGGGAGCGGTGGTAGTGCTGCAGGAACGCCGGCGTTGACAGGTTTTTCTTCTTGGGGCGAGTCGTATTGTCCACGCTCCAGAATGTAGGTTGTTCTCATTTTGTCAGCGGGATTGTCTTGCATAACCATCGTCGTTAGTGGTTTTGCATTCAGAGCTTTTTGTTTTGAATTGGCATCCGCTATTTCCGCGGCGATCGTCATGGAATCCTGATCAACCGTTGAAAAGAAATGTTGCTTGAGCGCATTTATTTGGGCGGCTTGACGTTCGTTTGGTGGGAGCGAGAGAATATGCTCAACCGGGTTTCCGGGGAACGAGTTAATTTCCTTGGTCGAGAGTGCGCGGTCATAGATGCGGATGTCATCGACACCGCCCCGCCAGTTCGCACCTTGTGATCGACTTCCAATTTTAAAGGCTGCGTCTGTTTCTATCGTACCGTTGAGCGTATCTGCTTCAACGGCATTGTTTGAGAGTTTCCCGTTGATGTGGATTTTTACTCCCGTGGCTTTTTGCGAGCCGTCGTAAGTAATCACGACATGCTGCCAGGTATTAATTTTTAGTTGGTCTACGGATAACGCTTTGAGAGCGTTGGAGGGCCAGGTGTTTACAATGTGCGTCCCAATGCTTCGCCCTTGAACCCACATGTCGTAACCACGGTAGGCTTGAGGTACGTCCATGCGTGAAAAAACAGCACCGGAGGATTTACCATCAGTTTTTATCCACGCTGCGAAGGAGAATGGTTGGTCATTTTTGATCTCGCTCGTTTTCTCATTGGAAATAAATTGTGTCTTACCATTGAGATCAAGCGCTGTGGTTCCACTGCGATCAGCGTTTTGCCATTTCCCTTTTTCTTTGTTTGCAACGGCTCCAGAGACGCTGTTGGTTAATTGGTCTCCAGTCGTTTCGTCTAGCGGGTACCACTGGGTTAATCCCGTTGGTTCAGTGTTCTTGATTTTTACGGCGGATTTTTGTGACGCCTGATCGGCCCATTCGAGAAATTCGGGTGCTGCAGCAACCTTTCGCTCGGCAAGTTTCTTTTCTGCCGTTTCGATGCTCAACTGCAAACTGTCAAGTTGGGCACGGAGTTTAGCGGGGATCACACGGACCGTGGGACTCTGGTTGCCATTCCTCGTTTGCATTCCAGGATCGGTCGTGTTGTTAAAGTAAGCGAAAAATTGGTAGTACTCTTCTTGAGAAATAGGATCGTATTTGTGGTCATGGCATTGGCTGCATTCCATCGTCAAACCTAGCCAGACGGTGGAAGTAGTTTTCACGCGGTCGACAACATATTCCACGCGTAACTCTTCTGCAAAAGCTCCACCTTCATCGCTGGTCGCATGATTTCGATTAAATCCGGAAGCAATTTTTTGTTCTACAGTTGCGTTAGGGAGCAGGTCCCCGGCGAGCTGTTCGATAGTAAATTGATCAAACGGCATGTTTGCGTTGTAGGCATGGATGACCCAGTCGCGCCACGGCCACATGTCACGAGGCCCATCGGCATGCATTACACTGCTGTCCCCGTAGCGAGCGGCGTCGAGCCAAGCTAGTGCCATCCGTTCACCGTAAGCACTTCGGGCAAGCAGGCGATCGACCAATGTTTGGTAAGCCGCTTCGATTCCGCGATCGGCTATATCATCCTTGAACTGCTCAACCTCAGCTGGCGTTGGGGGGATTCCGTTTAAATCGAAAGTCACCCGGCGAATCAGTGTTTCGGGTTTGGCGGGTGGAGTGTTGTTCAGCGGAACAGTCGATAGTTTTTTCGCAATAAACTGATCGATTGACTTTGCCTCGGGTTGTCTCTCAGGAGGCACAAACGACCAGTGTTGTTGATATTCCGCTCCTTCTTCAATCCAGCGTTTTAGTATTTCTTTTTGTTGAGAGGTAAGCTTTTTGTTCGAATCGGGCGGAGGCATGATTGAATCTGGATCATCGGAAAAAATGCGGTCTACCAAATCGCTTTTGCTGGGTTCACCGGGTTTGATTGCGTTTGCGGCGATGGCTGGTTCTCGTTCGTCGAGACGTAGTTCCGCAGCGCGCGTGGATGCTGCGGGGCCATGGCAAAGAAAACAATTGTCTGAAAGAATCGGGCGGATGTCGCGATTGAAATCCAGTTTGTCTTCCGCCAAGAGGTTTCCAGAAAACAAAAGACCAACAAAAACCAATAGCGTTGAGGCTTGCTTCGGTAAAGCGGGGAATGTAATCAGCGTTCTAGCGTGATGTGCCCAAGAAATGTCGGTCAATTCTAGATTCATAAATCGCTTTCGCAGGTTGATCCGTATGCCATAGTGCGTCAAAAAAAGTCGGCTAACTAAATGAGAGCGGTTCATTTCTGAATGATCTATTTCTGAATGATCTATTTCTGAATGATCTATTTCTGAATGATCTACATCTGAACGATTTGCATCTCGGCTTTTATCGTTGATTATAAGAACACCGACGCTAATTTCGATGCTCTTATCTTAGACAATTTTCCACGGGCTTACTGCTGCGAATTACAAAAATTCAGAAAGGGAAAGCTGGATGTTGTCTGAGTTTTCGCGATTAGGATTCTGTAGAAATGTATCAATAAACACTGAGCCGTATTTCTCTTTTTTCCTGTTGAGGCAACCGAACGAACACCGGACGCATTTTTACTATTATTTTTTTACACAAACATGCAGAGGTTGTGCAAGCCAAACAAAGCGATCTGAGATATACTAAAGGTAGTTGTTTCTAACCGCGGAATCGTGTGGATAAATCTGATGCGGATCTTTTTGCTAACGCTCGTTTTTTTCTTTCAATCTGTCTCGGGATTGCTGTTCGCGTTTGACGACGTTGACTTCAATCGCGATATCCGTCCAATTTTGTCCGAGAAGTGTTTGCTATGTCACGGACCTGATCCCGAGGGATTGGAAGCCGGTTTGCGTTTGGACCTTCGAGAGGCGGCAATCTCTGTTCTTGAAAGCGATCTCATCGCAGTGGTTCCCGGATCGCCTGAGGAAAGTGAATTGATAGCTCGGATTGCGTCAGACGATGAGGACATTCGAATGCCGCCACCTGAGCACGGTCAGGCGCTCAATGCTGAACAGATCGAATTGATGACGCGTTGGGTAAAGGAGGGGGCGAAGTATGCTAAGCACTGGTCTTATGTTAAGCCAGAACGTCCGCGGGTACCTGTCGTCGACCCCAGTTTAGCGAGTTGGCCTGCGAATCCGATTGACCATTTTACATTGAGCAAAATGAGTGAACACGGATTAGCACCGTCGTCGCAAGCAGACAGGTATGCTCTAGCTCGACGGCTCTATCTGGATGTGACTGGTTTGCCGCCCTCGATCGAGGAAGTTGATCAATTCGTGGAATCGAAAGATCCTCAGGCCTACGAGAATTTGGTAGATGACTTGCTACAGCGGCCAGCCTATGGCGAGCATTGGGCGCGGAAATGGTTGGATTTAGCGAGGTACGCAGATAGCGCTGGATATGCCGATGATCCCCCGCGAACGATATGGGCTTATCGCGATTGGGTCATTAACGCTTACAACAGCAATCTATCTTTTGATCAATTCACGCGTGAACAAATCGCAGGTGATCTTCTTGCTCCGTCAAGCGACCAGCAAAAAATTGCAACGGCATTCCACCGCAATACGTTGACCAATAATGAAGGTGGGACGCAAAACGAGGAATTTCGGAATGTTGCGGTGGTGGACAGGGTCAACACCACAATGGCGGTTTGGATGGGTACCACGATGGCCTGCGCTCAGTGTCATACTCATAAGTACGATCCAATCACCCAGGAAGAATACTTTAAGTTCTTTGCAATCCTAAACAATACAGAGGACTCGGATCGTCGTAATGAAGCACCAGTGCTGAGTGTGTTTACTGATCAACAACTTGAGACGCGACGACAGTTAGAAAAACAAGTCGCCGAGCTGACGTCTGTTCTAGATCGCGGTACTCCAGAACTGGAGGACGCACAGCGGCAATGGGAGACGCGAATTAGAACGGCACTTTTGTGGAACAAGTTGGTGCCAAAATCGATCGTACGCAAAAGTAAGAAACTAGGTGAGATTCTGAGTGACGGCAGTCTGTTGGTTACCACCGCCGCTGCGCAGGATGAGTACACTATTGAGTTTGCAATTGACGTTGATTCAGGTGAGGTGCTGCAGTGGTCCGCCATTCGGCTCGATACGCTGCCCCACGAACGTCTCAACAATTTGTCGAGCGTTGGACAGAATTTTGTCATCACTGGGTTGGAAGCTGATCTGATTCCCTTGGTTGATTCAGCGCCCAGTGCGAGATTCGTTCGGGTTACCAATCGCGGGCGCAAGCAAATTTTGTCACTTGCTGAAGTTCAAGTTTTCAGTGACGGAGAGAACGTTGCCTTACAGGGCACCGCAACACAGCATTCGACCGAATACGATGGGCCGCCTGAATTAGCAATTGATGGTAATACAGACGGAACGTTTACAAATCATTCAGTAACGCATACCGCTACTGCAGATGATCCTTGGTGGGAACTCGATCTCGGGGCATCTTTTAAAATCGAACGAGTCAGTTTATGGAACCGCTTGGAAGCCTCAGAGCGACTCGCTGGATTTACGGTTGAGTTGTTGAATTCGGATCGAGAGGTTGTCATGACTCGAGAATTCGATACCCCTCCTAAGCCCTCCTTAGATATTCCGACCGATCGAATTCGCAATATCAAGTTTAAGGCGGCGTTTGCAGACTTTAACCAACCCGAATTTGAGGCGTCAGACGTTTTGGCGGGAAAGAATGGTCCGCGAGATGGTTGGGCGGTGGGTGGTTCTGCGGGTGAACCACATCAACTGACTTTGATTCCCGAAGTTCCAGTCGAGGTGGATGAAGCTGCGATTCTGAGAGTTCGATTGAAGCAAAATGCACCTTACGAAAATCATCTTCTCGGTCATTTTCAATTTAATGTAACGCAAGATAAAGTTGCCATTGAACGTGCTAACATTCCTGTAGAAATTATTGAGATTCTCGATACAGATATGGAGCAGAGGGCCGCCAAGTCTCGTGATGCCTTGGCCAGCTATTTTCGCGACAACGTTGCTCCGTCCCTGAAAGTTCAGCGGGAAGGACTCGCGAAAGCGAAGGGGCAATTGGCGGCACTCAAGCCAGCAACGTCTGTGCCTATTCTTCGCGAGTTGGCGAAAAACCGTCGGGAAACCCATTTGCAGCATCGCGGGAATTACCTTGATAAAGGTCAGTTGGTTGAGCCAGGGGTTCCAGCTGTTTTTCACTTGGTAAAGGCTGATCGGGCGCTGGATCGATTGGCGTTGGCTGACTGGTTGGTCGATGCCGAGAATCCATTGACCGCCCGTGTGTTGGCAAATCGATACTGGGAAACAATTTTCGGTCGCGGGATAGTGGTGACGAGTGAAGAATTTGGTTCGCAGGGAGAATTGCCGACACACCCTGAATTACTCGACTGGTTAGCAGCGGAGTTGGTGGAGAATGATTGGGATGTTCGCCATCTTTTAAAGAAACTTGTAATGTCGTCTACCTATCGACAAAGTGCTTTGTTGGATCCTGATAAGATTGCTGCAGATCCTGACAATCGTTGGCTTTCCCGAGCACCTCGGGTTCGATTGAGTGCTGAAATGGTACGTGATCAGGCACTCTTTGTAAGTGGTTTGTTGAGTCGAAAAATGTTTGGTGCTCCGGTAAACCCCCCGCAGCCAAATCTTGGTTTGAAGGCTGCATTTGGTGGGTCGACCGATTGGAAAACGAGTGTCGGTGAGGATCGCTATCGAAGAGGTATTTATACAACGTGGCGGCGAAGCAATCCTTATCCTTCGATGGCAACCTTCGATGCACCCAATCGTGAAGTCTGCACGGTGCGTCGGAATAGTACGAACACCCCACTTCAGTCGCTGGTCACACTGAATGATCCAGTCTATGTCGAAGCGGCTCAGGCACTTGCCCGCCTTGCAATGACAGAACAGACAGAAGTTGAGAATCGGATTGAGTTTGGGTTTCGACGGTGTTTGTTGCGACCGCCAACTGCAAGTGAGATTGCAGCTTTGGTTTCGCTATTCAATGATTCGGTAACGCGATTAGGGGAACAGCCTGACGAAGCCGCCAAACTATCATCAGACCCACTTGGGCCTTTGCCGGCGGGGATGAATGCTGTGGAGGCTGCGGCGATGACGGTGGTCTGTAACGTAATGCTAAATTTGGATGAAATCTTTTTGAAACGATAGCCAATGAATCCCTATCTAGATCAATTGAAAAATCGCACGAGGCGGCATTTTTTATCAGCCGCTGGCGTAGGGGTTGGTGCGATTGCGTTGTCATCATTAACGGGATCGACCGCATCAGCGGATATACCCATTGACGCGATGCAGCCGCTTGCCAAGCGTAAACCGCATTTTGCGGCCAAGGCCAAGCGGGTAATTTATCTGCATTTGACAGGGTCACCACCCAATCTTGATTTATACGATTACAAACCAGAGTTGGTAAAACGTACGGGCGAGCCTTGCCCCGATGAATTTCTCAAAGGCCGGACGTTTGCATTTACCTCGGGTGTTCCAAAGCTCTTGGGCACGCCACGGAAGTTTGCCCAGTATGGCAAAAATGGAACTTGGCTTTCGGATGCTGTGCCAAACTTTCACGCTCCAGACATTGTTGACGAGATGTGTTTTGTTCACTCGATGAACACGGATCAATTTAATCATGCTCCGGCTGAACTTTTGATTTATACCGGTTCGCCAAGGTCTGGGCGTCCATCGCTGGGATCTTGGGCAACCTATGGGCTGGGGACGGAGAATCAAGATTTACCGGGCTTTGTGGTTCTGATTAGTAGCGGAGTGCAACCTAACGGAGGTGCCAATTCATTCGGAAGCGGATTTCTGCCATCGGTTTTTCAGGGGGTGCAGTGCCGCTCCAAAGGGGATCCGGTTTTGTATGCTTCTGATCCAAAGGGGATGGATCGATCGCTTCGAAGGCGATCGCTAGATGCCCTCCGAGAACTGAATGAAATTCAAGCGTCTGAAATGAAGCATCCAGAAACGCTTACCCGCATTGCTCAATACGAGCTGGCCTACCGAATGCAAGATTCCGTTCCTGATGTGATGGATATCACCCGGGAAACAAAAGAAACGCACGAGGCCTACGGTGCAGTTCCCGGGAAATCAAGTTTTGCAAATAACTGTTTGCTTGCTCGTCGCTTGGTCGAGGGAGGCGTTCGTTTTGTGCAACTGTTCGACTGGGGTTGGGACTTCCATGGAACGGGTGCTAACGAAGGTCTCAAAGGCGGTTTGACCAAAAAGATGGGAGCGACTGATAAACCGATTGCCGCATTGATCCGTGATTTAAAACAGCGGGGTCTACTCGAGGATACGCTGATTGTGTGCGGCGGTGAGTTTGGACGCACTCCGTTTCGAGAGGGGAGGACTGCGAAAGGGAATGTATTGGGTAGGGATCACTATCCAGATTGTTTCACGATGTGGATGGCAGGGGGAGGGGTTAAAGGTGGTTTCAATTACGGGCAGACGGACGAACTTGGTTTTGGTGTGACCGAGAACAAAGTTCATGTTCATGACCTACAAGCCACCATTATGAAGTTGATGGGCTTCAATCATGAAAAATTAACCTATCGATTCCAGGGGCGAGATTATCGTTTGACGGATGTGCACGGCAAAGCGGTTGATGAGTTAATTAGTTAGAGCCAATGGGGTAACCTGGATTAGAGTTCCCCAGCTTAAAATTTAATTCGTCGTTGGATTAGTTGGCGAATCACCGCTACGATGTTCCTATGGATGATGTCTCACGAATTCTAAAAGCGATCAATCAGGGCGATCAACTTGCTGCAAGCGATTTGCTTCCTCTGGTTTATGGAGAATTGCGGCGTCTGGCCGCCGCTCGTATGGCGAGAGAATCGGTTGGTCATTCTCTTCAACCCACCGCGCTCGTTCATGAAGCTTATCTTCGTTTGATCGATTCCAAGGATCCTCAAGTTTGGAATAGTCGCGGTCATTTCTTTGGTGCTGCAGCGTTGGCGATGCGACGAATTTTGGTCGATTCTGCGAGAAAGAAACAACGGGTTGTACACGGCGGAGGCCGGCGAAAAGTTGATATGGAAAAATTGGAATTAGCCGATCCCAATGATGGTGAATTCCTGCTGGGGCTCGACGAATCGCTTGATCGCCTTGCGGAAACCAGCCCTGAAGCTGCCCAAGTGGTCAACCTTAGGTATTTTACTGGCCTCACAATCCGCGAAGTGAGCGAGGCGATGGATGTATCTGTCCGCACAGTTAATCGTCACTGGGTCTTTGCAAAGGCGTGGCTGTTTAAGGAACTCTCTAACGAACCAGAGTCAGCTGACGAGAAATAATTTAAATATATTTAAAGTACGTGGCACACTTTAAAACTGAACAACGCACTGTAAAGTAGACAAGCAGTTTAATTATTCGATGATTCATGGCTGGTGAACGATTGGGAACTGAAGAGCCTCAAGTAGAAAGCATTTTCAATGCAGCAATGGATGTTTCCTGTCCTCGGGAACGTGCCACTTTGGTGGATCAATTGTGTAAACAAAATTTGGCATTGGCCAAAGAAGTTCACGGCTTAATAAACGCTTTAGCTCGCGCAGAGGGTTTTCTGGAAAATGTTGACCCAAACGATTCGCTGCCGATTGATCCCCTTACGATCTACGATGCGTCAGCTGAGGTAACCCAACGTCCTAGGTCTACAGCGGGTGGTTTGATTCGAACGGGGGGCGATGAGATCCCATTTCGTAAATTTGGTGACTACGAGTTGATCGAAGTCATCGCGCAGGGCGGAATGGGAGTGGTGTACAAGGCAAGACAAATGCGGCTGAATCGCATCGTTGCGTTGAAAATGATTTTGACAGGTGCCTTTGCAGACGAAGAAGAAATTAAGCGTTTCTACCAGGAGGCAGAAGCCGCCGCAAAACTCGACCATCCTGGGATTGTGCCAGTTTATGATGTTGGCTGTTGTGATGGTCAGCACTATTACTCGATGGCGTTTGTTGAGGGAAAGAGTTTGGCCGCTCGAATCAAAGAATCTCCAATTGATCCTCGCGAGTCGGCGAAAATATTGTTGCAAATCGCACGTGCCGTGCACGTTGCCCATGAGGCTGGATTCATTCACCGCGACTTAAAGCCCGCAAATATATTGTTGGATGGAAAGAATGAACCACGGATTGTTGATTTTGGTTTGGCAAAAAGTTCCCGAGACGACAGTGATTTGACCCGAACGGGAACTGTGATGGGGACTCCCAATTACATGCCGCCGGAGCAGGCTACCGGCAGAAATAAAGAAGTAACCAACGCGTCAGATGTTTATTCACTGGGGGCTATCCTGTACACGCTCTTAACCGGTCAACCTCCTTTTGTTGCCGGTAATTCAACTGAGACGTTAATGCAGGTGTTACAGGATCACCCGCTCCGACCGCGAAATATCAAGGTGGGCATTCCCGTTGACCTAGAGGCAATCTGCGCAAAGTGCATGGAGAAAAAACCGGCTGACCGCTATTCTTCTGCCGAGAATTTGGCTGCTGATTTGGAGCGGTTTTTGGGTGGAACCCCAATTCATGCTAAGAATGACTGGAGACGTCGGCTGAAAAGATGGGTAGCTAGAGAGCCTGTGTTAGCTGCTCATTTAGCACTCGTTCCAGTTCTTGCGGTTGCAGTCTTTTTTGCGACGGTTGTCTCTGTAGAGACAGACAATGGGGAGCGTTTGTCCGATTGCTTCGGATGGTCTGGTCAGTTGATGCTAAATATTTACGTTCTTGTGTCTTGGGGAGCGGCCGCAATCGTTCTGCAGAAGATACACAACCGATTTCGGTCGGAGAGTTTTGTTCCAACTATTTGGGCCGGCGTTGATCCAATTTTTCTTGCTGGACTTCTATGCTTGAATTCCGAACC
>Ga0214479_100138_pt1 | contig 44494 bp, 37 predicted proteins | sample M1_20Mar14CPVII9_5_FD_165054 | JGI IMG/M metagenome (GOLD analysis project Ga0214479, IMG submission 165054) | Marine eukaryotic communities from Monterey Bay, California, United States - M1_20Mar14CPVII9sort6BwellE14 | ecosystem: Environmental > Aquatic > Marine > Unclassified | place: USA... | reverse complement strand
ATGCTGCTACGCCTTGAGGTGGTAGTGTAGCTGATTTCACCATAACTTCTTTCTCATTACCATCCCAAATAGGCATAAGATCGTATATGGAAATAAACCTAGACTTTTCAGGTCAAAGCCCCATTTAAAAATCGTCACAAGATCACCACAAAAGGTAAATATCTCTAGTGTCCTATGGACAGATCAAAGTTTGCTAGGCTTGGTGTTTAAAGGCGTTCAACCTTCCTTCCATATGAGGATCCTGTGAAAACTGCCTGGCCGGCACGGCGATTGCCCTGAAAATAGCAAAGGATACCATTTGATTTTTAATAATTTTAATGCCTGTCTAGAGATATTATGTAATAGGGTGCACCTTAATGTGTAATATAAAGTATTAGTTGTATCAGAAGGTTCATATATCGAGTTGTTTGGGAAAAGAATATCACACATCTTGGTGTGTATTGCAATAGTAGTTTGTAACTGTTTGGGCAGCGCCTCGGCGGAAGAAGTGTATCGAACTGTCGCAGACTTTTCTGTATAACTAATTATCTAGATATAAATTATTGATCCTAAACAATGACTAAGGCAACTGAACGAAAGTCAAAGCTCAAGAAGAAGAGTAGTAATAGAAAATCATCATCATCTAAGTCTGTACTTGAGGCGGTATCATCTGAAACCAGTGCTGCAATGACGACTGCAACAAAAGGTAATGAAAAAATTAATGAAGTTAATACACAAGATGTGTCAAAAACAAACAATAATACTTCCGTCACGCCCGCAAATAATAATAATAATAACGTAACAATAGATCTATGTGATTCCCCATCACCACAGAAGGCTGATAATGCCAAAATATCCAAAAAGCAAAAGTTAGACGTCACTTCAACAACAATCACACCCGCTGCCAAAGTTGATGATATTATGGATGGTAATGAGAAAGAAGTTATGGTGAAATCAGCTACACTACCACCTCAAGGCGTAGCAGCATCGACTTCTTTCAAGGAAAATGAAGTAAAGGAATCATCAACATCTACCAAAAAGAAGAAGAAAAAGAAACCAAAGAAGAGTAATGATACGTCGTCTGCCGCTACCGCCACTGCAACTACTGATACCAAACAATCTGCAACTGCCAAAGAGCTGCAACCACAAAGGAAGAAAAAGAAGAAATCATTCAATGATCAAATTCTTTATACTATGCTCACATCATGCAAACCCTACACTCTCAAATCATTAGCAAAGGCTACCGATACAACAGTTGAAACCTTGCGTCATGCGATGTTGTCTTTTGTTGATAAGAAATTAGTGTTGACGAAAGAGTTTCCATCCGTGAGTATAGCATATGTTTATTTTACACTCATGTTATTCACATTCATCTAATAATGTGTATGATATATATCCTCATAGAAAAAGGATAGCTCACGTGAACCGAAGAAGTTGTTCTGGGCAAACCCCATGACTATCGATGAGATATCAGCCTCAAGTATGGCTAACAAGGGCAAGGGTGGAGGTGTAGCAAATCAATTTTCTAAACTTCTATCCACCACTGATGAGATTGAAGAATCAAATAAGACACGACAACAACTGGAGCAGCAACAACGAGCAATTCAAGCAGAGTTAAAGCCTCTACTTGCAATACCAACAATGAAACAGCTGGAGGACGAAAATAAGGTAGAGGAGGAAAAGCTTGCACTGTTGCAGAAGGAGATTGAGGCAGTTAAAGACCGCATTGCAAATCCATCAAAAGTAGCTGCTGCTACAGTTCCAAGCCGTATGAGTTCGGGACATTCATCTGCATCGTACTACCCAGCAAATCGATTCCAACAACCAAAGCCAAAACCACAGGACAAAACGACACTCAAGCGCAAAATCAATCATATGCTTGGAGAATACAAAGCCAGAAAGCGAAAATGCATGGACTTTGTTGACATGATAGCAGACGCAATGGAGAAAAGGCCTAAAGATGTAATGGGAGAGAAAGTATTGGATTTAGAAACAGACGAGCAAGAGTGGGGCATGTACGAAGACTGTACTACTGGGAAGATTTATGGGACGAAACCAAAATCAAATGCAAAGAGGGGATTACTAGGAAAGAAGTATGGCAATAATGATGTGGATGAGGTACCAATTGTTAAGATTCCAGCCAAGTACAAGGATTTCTAAGTTGTTGTTCAGGTTGTACTATGATGAGTTGATTGTTAGTTCATGTAATGATGTAATGTAATGAGATAGTAACTGAGTTCTGTTTATGCAACAACGGCCCAGCTTACTTCACACACTATCTACTATCAATAGACTTTCTGTCAATGTATCGTCTCCAACTTTTGGTGGTATGTAATTTGGCACACTTGTAGTATTCAATATGATGATGTCAATGTAGATATGTTTATCTCTCTTCACTTCAAATCTAATGTCAGTATACTCTTCCGTTGCATCATCACATACCTTCTGTATCTCTTTCTCAATTCTTCTTTGTACGAATGATACTCTGCAAAATACAAATATCGTTCCCACAATCAAGGCCACAAAGGCCGTTAGGTACATTATCATGAAGGCTAGTGAATTTGTCGATACAAAACCAATAAGTACCAACACAACCACGAAAAAGAGTAGTATGATGATGAATATTAGCGACCGACGTTTTGTCTTAGTTGCTGGTTGTAGAGGATCATCTATCTTATCGCATAGTAACACCCAGTTTGAATATACCATTTGACTTGTAACATAATACAAAAGATGTAGATACAAATGTTATATGAATCATGATATAAAAGACAGAAAGTCTGAATTGGCAAGGCAATATATGATATGTGAACTTACTTCGAGAGTATTGATGGCATCGAGCGGTCAACTGTAACCTCTTGTTGATTACACAGCCCCCAGCCTTTTATAATAATCTTTCCAGACGAATCCATCAGCGTGTGAGGGGAACGATAGATATGATACCAACTTATCTCATTTGTTCAAATCTTACCTACTTTGATCAATGATCCAAGTTCACACGACATACTACACTATCTTCGATACCGTTTGATCGCCAATCGAAAGAATGGCGCACAACGCACTGGATGGTGCATAACTTACCGACAATGGCAGCAGTACCAAAGCTGAGATATTTAAGTGCATGGTTCTGTCCATATGCACACAGGGCAACGATAGCACTAGAACATCACTCAGCTTTGATTGATTATGAATGGGTTGAGGTGACTATTATCTTTAAATACTTTTTCCTCATGTGATATGATTGGTACTAACATGATTGTCGATACCTACTCTTCATCTATGCATGAATAACTATCCTACTATCCAACATCATCAAGGCACTGGTAAGTGAATCCTATTGCAAAGCTTATGTATCATTACATGCATTTATGCTCAGCTAATACACATATATCTCAAAACAATATTATCACATAAATATAGGGTTGGGAGCAACGCAAAGATGATATGAATGTTACAGGAATGCGTTTGTACTTCTTTTCTTTATCATGTGTATTCAATGTATTGTTTTCATATGGATCACCAGTTTGTTTTTATTTGATTGCCCATGTAAATCAGATGTACTAACAGAAGTTACTTCATTCTAACTCGTCATCTTTACAAAATTGTGAAACGCGCATCTTCCAGGAACAGGTAGTGAATGGTGGTACCATTGGAAGGCTGATGAGTTAAAACGGAGTAACCCTAGTGGATTAGTACCTACATTAATACCAATTGATAACAATGGCAAGCCAAATGAAGCAAAGAGTGTATACGAATCTCTTATTACGATAGATTATATCGACTCAATTGCAAACCCTACTGAAGAGAAGAATCGTCTTGTACCATCAGATCCATATTTAGCCGCCAAGTGTCGGTATTGGGCTGATAGGGTTAACAGAGAATGTTGTTCACCATATTATGGGGTACTCGTTCGAACTGAAGACGAGGAAAGGAAAGAGAACTTTAATAACTTAGTAAATGGATTGAAGGCATTCTCAAAAGAGTTGGAAAAGAATGGTGATGGGAGAGGGTTTCTGGGTGGAGGAAGGCTTACAAATACTGATATATCACTAATGCCGTGGGCTTATAGATATTATATCTTTGAGCATTATCGAGGATATTGTATTCCTATGGATGACGATGAACTGGCGGCATACTCAATTTGGTTTGATTATGTCTTTAGCTTAGACTCAGTAAAGAGAACATTGCCCGACAAGGATAGATATCTGGAACACATTGGCAAGTATGCTGACTCTAGTGCACGAAGTAAGGTAGCTAATGCCGTTAGGCGAGGTGTTAGTGCTCATGAACTAGATGATGAGAAGGATACTTATTAAGAAGTTGAACACAGGAAGTTATATCAGGGGGGGATACTGCAATGCACTTCTGAATAGCTAGCACAACATAAAGTAGACGAATAAGATATGCACAGATAGATAATCCACCCCTGCCTACTGTCTCCTGTTACACCTACCTACCTGTTATGTTATACGATATGTGAAAGGGAAGGTATCCTTATCTGGTATCCTTGCTCAGTTACTTAGGCTGTTTACATACAGTGTCAATTAGGTACGATGGCGACTACCAACAATAACAACAACCTCTTCGGAAAAGATAGTGATAGTTCAGATGAAAGTGTAGGCGGAGGAGGAGCGGCGGCCGCTGCTGCAAAAAGTACCTCACCAACTCGTACAAAAATTGATGATCTTGGTGGTGATGATGAAAGTAGTAGTGATGATAATGATGATTCAAAAAAGACAGTAACTACCGACAAAGTAGAAAAGGACAATACTACTAACAAGTCAGATGACAATAGTGGTGGCGACACAAAAGATGAAACCAAAGAGGAGGCCCCTGAAAAAGAGAAGGTTGCAACAAATAATAATACCAATAATAGTGCCTTATTTGGAGATGACGATGATGATACAGAAGATGACGAGTTTGATGGAGAGGATGATGGTATCGTTGGGAAGTCAGGAGGGGTTAATAAAGTTATTAAGAAGGCAGAAAATGTTGGGCAGACTATGAACCAGCGTATGGGTGAGTTTTATAATTGTTTATTATGTTCATGTGTTTTTTTGTTATGTTGTGCAAAGACCAAACTCAATTATAACTATTTATTGGTATTATTAATTAATAGGATTGGATAGCGATGGTGATGAAGAAATGGAGGGTACCAAATCAAGCAAGGATGAAAACAAAGAAGGTGATAGCAGCGAGAAGAAACCAGCCTATGTGCCACCCCGTAAGATGCAATTATTAGATCTAGCAGAGGCTGGTATTAAAACCAGTTATGATGAATCAGTACCCCCCGATCAACGGCCTGTGTTCCATTTAGTTAAATTACCAAATTTAGTAGGTATTCAACCAAAGCCATACGATAGAGAAACACATGATTTGGAGAAGGAGGAAGAGGAATATCGTGGATATGTACATAATATGATCCGTTGGAGATACAAAACGAATGAGGATGGGGAATATATCCGTGATGAGCATGGTCAACCCATTCGGGAAAGTAATACTCGATTAGTTAAATGGAGTGATGGGAGTTACACGTTACATGTTGGTACAGAAGTATTAGAGATGGATAATTTGGATAGCTCAATACCAATGAATCATCCTGACCCTAGTATGGCTGGATTTGCTGGTAATAATGGTTACTTATATGTAAGTCAAAAGGCCAAAATTATCCCTCCCACGAAGAAGGAAATGGAGGGTCCACCCAAAAGTGACGAAGACGAAGAAGAAAAAGAAGGAGCAAATGAGAATGATGATACCGAGGAGCAGGAGGAAGAACAACCCGAGGCTAAGAATGCAGGCACGGTTTTAGAATGTATTGCACCAATCGCATCCCGATTGGCACCCCGTCCACTATCCCTAGCATCAGATGCGCATCGCAACTTAACACTGGCAGTACGTCAACGTGCTGTTAAGCGCGCACGTATTGCTGAAATTGTTACCGAGGTGGATCCCGAGAAGGAGAAGATGGCCCGAATTAAGGGTAAGGATGATTTGGCCAAAAGTCGTGCTAGGTCGAGTGGCCGTCGTTCAACTCCGGGAAGTAGCGGACGTAAGCATGGAATGAACAAACAATACATGGAAGAAGATGATGACGAGTATGACGGAGTCAATCTGGGGCGGATGAAGAAAGAAACTATGCGCCGAGGTGATTCTTCTGAGGAAGAAGAGATGGATTATGGCGACTCAGATGAGTCGGAAGACGAATGGCAGAAGAACAAAGTGCAAAAAAGAGGTGCTGCTGTTGCGGCGAGTAAACAGCAAGAAAGTGATTCAGAAGGCGAAATTGTGTTTGGTGAAGATGACTCTGATGAAGAGGCACTAGGAAAGAAGCGTGCTGCAGGTAGTGGCAGTGGCAAGAAGACTGGTGGTGGTGTATTTGGTGATAGCGATGATGAATAGACAATCGGCCGTACCTATCACTTTTAGAGAGAAAATATCAACCGACTTCTTGCTAGTCATACTCTTTTGTCTGCACTTTGGCGCAACTACTCAAGTGGCTATACAGTAGTCAAAACTATATGCTAGCTAATATCTGACATTAGAATCATAATCTACAGCTAATTCTACATAAGATTGGGCAATGTTATGTTATCTAGGTTGGCATATCAAGTATCTAGACAGTATCAATGTTTTTTCTATTTTGACAACCACTGAACATAAGAATCTCAGTCTCAACAACAATATAATGAACGAATACTTCACATTGTATATTGAATGACGATACAAACATTAAGCAGCGCTTACATTCTTGGAGTCGCCAATTTCGACTGGCTGTCCTTTGCAACTGGCGTATCCTCTGCATCCTCCACAGCTTCTGCTGCAGGGACTGCGGCGGGTTCTTCTTCGGGATTCTTCTTCACAATCTTGTAATAAACACCTCCGAAAACAATAATGGCAGACATCAACCCAATCCATACCCAGTATGCAATTGTCACAGGATCTTCATCAACGGAGTACTTGATTGCATATAACTTGATACCTTCCTGCATTTGCCAAAAGCCACAAGCCAGGAGGGCCACGCCGATAACACGATGTCCAACCTCCCATCCCTTGCGTAGACCAGTCTTCTCCTCACCAGGCTCGGGTGTGTGTGGCCTTGTAATACCACCAAACACTTGAACGAAGGCTATAATAAACATTGCCAATCCCATCTTTTCATGGTCATTGGAAAAGTGTTCACCTTTCTCCTTAATGACAGTAGAAACGGCAACAGCAAAAGCCGCGATGAAAAGAGCAAATGCCGTGGTATTGAACGCACGGTGTAGATTGAACCAAAGAGGTCCCTCGGGAAGAAGAGAGCGCAATAGAGACGATTGTACAGCAAAGGGGACGAATACCCCCCAAGCGAGGAATGCCATAATTCCATGTGCTAGAAGATACGTGTCATTCAATAATTTATGACGATGAAAGAGAGTGAGAAGATAGGAACTTTTGTTAGTACATGGTTTGAAGGCAGCGAATAATGGGGAACGAAGGCCAAATGAAGTAGCCAATCACCGAGACTTCATATGAAACACACACTACAACACACAGAAACCTACCTAACCACGCAGACATGTAGGGAATTGCAACCGCCTCGGATGCACCACTAGACAAATTGAGATTGAATGGAGCACGATTAGCACCATGATATGCAAGCTGGTAACTTGATCCGTATGCCCAGAGGAATGTGTTGTCGCCAGTAGTAATTTCGATTTCACCTGGCTCCTTCATGATTTTGGTAAATTTCATGATTGTATTGGCATCCTCAAACACAACACTGGCATCTGTTAAAGTCTGTTGACTCTCAGGCATAGGGGTGACTCCACTTAAAGCCGTTGATGCCAGGTTGTACTTTAGTGGCTCTTCGCCAGGACTGACACTGTGATACCAAAAAATAAAGGGAATAGACGGATCAAAGTATTGAGGTTTTTGGTTGTTCTTGTTCTGCTTCAGCAAATTTCATAATATATAGTTGGTCACTTACATCACTGCTTCACTTCCAATCATCTGTCCATTTGTACTGAAACCAATTGCAACCCAACCCTCACCGGTGTAGATTGTCTCCATAGAGATGGTACATCCATCACAAACTTCTGCATCCGAACCATCGGGAACATTGATACGATAACGTAAGAGGAAGTCAGGATCCAACTGCTCTTCACAGAACTCCTTAGTACAATCATGGGTTGGACCCTCTGTTGCGGGCGGTACAACATCCGAAGGACCCGGCAAACAAACAGGGTTGACAATACTAGTCTCACAACCAACACTCGAATCCAAAACTTGGATATTCTCAAGCAAGGGTGCTCCAGCGGTAGTATCAGAGCCGTCTCCCAATTCCTTAACAGTACCCTTAATAGTTGCCATAAATCCACTTGTTGGAGCATTAGGATCTTCATTGGTACAGCCAGAACAATATCCATTATCAGCAGTAGCACTTCCTGCGGCAAATCCAGCGTCAAGAATAGCCTGTGTATCTTCTAAACGGTATCCAATACAATGCATCCCAGTTGATGGATCTTTATCGGCCAAGACAACATATCCAGAATCTTGGCAGAATGAAACATCCAATAAACAGTGGAAGGAGTGATTTTCTGGCTCAGCTAATGTTACACTATCAGGCATATCGAGGAAGTGTCCGAGACCGATACAATCTAGAGAAGAGACAGAGAACACAAGTTAGTACAGGACAGGTGCAAAAAGGCGACAAGTGAAGTATATGTCAAGAAGAAATCAACTCACAATTGTCCATTAGGTAGTTGGTGATACAAACTTCGTCTCCGACCTTGATATCTTCCTCGGGGGCTGGAGGAGCTGGCATACAAACAGGATTTACAATAGTAGTTTCACAACCAACACTTGCATCCAAAACTTCAATATTCTCAAGAAGTGGTGCTCTGTTAACGCTATCAGAGCCGTCTCCCAACTCTTTCACTGTGCCCTTGATGGTAGCTTGGAATCCACTTGTTGGAGCATCAGAATCTTCATTGGTACACCCAGTACAATACCCATCATCGGCAGTAGCGCTACCTGTGGCAAATCCAGCATCAAGAACAGCCTGTGTATCCTCTAACCGTGCACCAATACAGTGCATACCAGTGGATGGATCTTTATCAGCCAAGACAACATATCCAGAATCCTGGCAGAATGAAACATCCAATAAACAGTGGAAGGAGTGATTTTCTGGCTCAGCTAATGTCACACTATCAGGCATATCCAAAAAGTGTCCGAGACCAATACAATCTATATTGTAGTAGACGTGTTGAAGAGAAAGCATGGATATGATAAAAAATCACATGGTAAACAATAGTGAGATACAAGAGAGATGTGTGATCATACATTATTTATTAATAATTCAATACATAAAAATTATATATTCATATGAATTAAACTTACATTGATCCATAATATAACCAGTGTAGCAAACCTCTTCTCCAACATCTAAACCGTTGACAACAACCGCAGATGGGTTGGTATTTGTGGCGATTAGAAGAGCCGCTGCCGCTTTCGTTAGAAGAGCATTCATTATAATGTTGTGTTTGGTGATAATTAATATGCAGTAGTCTTTACTATCGCTACTTTATTGTCTATTGCAAAGAAAGTACACCGATTAGCCATTGGTTGAAAAGTAAAAGATCTCTGATTTGTGAAAAAAGAAGGATACCGAGTAATAGGCCTATATCCAAGTTCAATACGGTACCCAGGTCTCACCTTTGGGCCTCATTCACAACTCACAACTTACATGCAGGGTTGTGTACCCAAGTGCGTACCCAACCCAAATACCCACCCAGGAGCATGAGTATTTGGGTATATACCCAACTAAAATACCCACCCAACCAAGTGGTTGGGTATATACCCATACCCAAATACCCACCCAACTGCAAAGGGTACTTTGATGCCCCTAAATTGGCTATAAACAGGTCATTTTATACCTATATGACCCGGATTTTGACCCCTCAAGTACCCCACGGGAGAAAATTTTGGCGATAAACATATTTTGTACTGAATTCCTACGTAGAAAATGATGCCCAAGTCAAATACCCAAACACCCAACAAATCACACTTGGGTATGGGTATCTACCCAAATACCCACCCAACGAAATCCTCCCTTGGATACCCAACTACCCACCCACCCAAGATATTTTACCATGGGTACACAACCCTCTTACATGCTTATAAACAAGAATTAATTATGGCGATAGTAACTCCATGTTGCGTTTGTGCTGATGGAGCGGAGTTGGGGAGAAGTTAAGAATAAACATTTCAAGTCTATTCTGAGTAGAGTACTAAAATACAAATCGTATACGATATACATACGACTTTACGACTCGTTAAGTTACCACAAAGCATTATATGCCCTCTTTACTCCAATTCTGTACTCCAAAGCCATGCGTTCATCATTGTTTGTTACCTTTCCACTTGCCAGTAATGCTATATCATCATCCAAGGTAGTTGCTTGTATCGCATCAAGCATTTTCTCTTCCTCAGCAACTGACATACGATTTCTTCCCTTCCCCAATAACTTTTTTGCTACTATCTTGTATGCCTCGGGGATAAGCTCCTTTCCCTTGTTTTTACCCAGTTCTAAACTCCCTCCCGAATCTAGAAAGCCATAGTCCTGGATGAATCTATCATTACCCTCAACACTCCCCCCATATCCAATGTTTATTTGATCGCCTGCCTTGATATCAGCACCGGCTACTACTTTCAAACTCCCACCTTCCATTGCTCTTCCAGTTAGTACATGAGGACTATCTCTATCATGATTGCACATATCAATAAGTGGAATTAACAATCTATTTGCAGTTGTTGATTCGGGAGGTCCTTGGACTGTCAAAACTCTTGATGTGATGATCCAACTTGCCCATTGCAAATGCAATTGAGTTGCAATATTGCTTTCATCATTATCACTATCATCATCTTCTTTTCGTTCTTCCCATCGATACAAGTTTGATGACATTTGAGCCATTGGTAATACATCTCTTTCGTATCTTGCTGCTACCATCTCTCGTCGTGATAATGTCTCCTCAACAATGATTGGATTTTGTAACATATCTAATGCAGTATCAGTGAAAAAGTCTGTTGAGCCCAAGCAGTCATCTGACTCTAAATTTGGCAGCATAGCAAAGTAATCTCCCTTCTCTTTATCACCAGGTGGCCCATCACTATTACTTTTCCATGTACAATACTTTTGCAACAGTGTTGTTGCAGGTAATGTGGGGTCTGCCGACTCTCTCCCCAAATTAATTGCCATTTCGTACGGTATATCAATTATTGCTTCACCCTTGGATATATCCTTCAAGGCAATCACACCACGTAGTTGAATTATATCGTTTTTATCAGGACCAATTTGTAATGGAAAGTAACCAAGTCCTACACGTTTTAGATTCGATTCACCACCATTTCTTTGTATATAATTATAAAATTTCATTGACGATGGAGACCTATCGATACCCCCAGCTGAAGACTTTGTAGAGGAAGAAGATCCACCACCGAATCCCTTGAGACCACCTGATGATGATCCTGATGATTTCTTCTTCTTCTTTGTTTTAGATTTAGCCATATACAATTCTGTAGTTATTGAAGATGATGATGTTTTTGACAACATTATGCACGATGTTTTATATTGAACCGGTAGTAGAAATGCCTGTACTGACCCCAGCGACACAAGCAGAGGAAACGAATAACCTGAATATCTCATTGTTAGCAAATATCGAGAACAACTAACGCAATCTCTAATCGGCTACTAATCAGCTATTATGTACCGGGTCTTCGACCGAAGAAAAGATACCCTTGCTTTTCCAACTCTCATAAAAATTGAAATATGGTAGTGTAGTAGAAGTGTTTGTTGTGTTGGTATTATATGTTATTATCACTCTCTTCAGCAATATAAATAATAATAATATGATGAGTGCATCAGATAGCAACGTGGGTAGCAGTGAACAGGAATCTTCTATTATTGAAGAGGGAAGTAAAAACAATAATTGCAAAGATGAACAATACAAAGAGGGCCAATCTATGAACAACAAAGAGGGTGGTATACAAATAGAATCAAATACTGAGAATACAAAAGATATACATGAAAGTAATACTGTTAATAATTATGATATAAATATTACAACATCGGTACCTGCTGCTGCTCCACAAGATCAAAGTGAACAATTAGAAGCAACAAATGATGAGAATGTTGTTGAAAATTACGAGCAACAAGCCATGCAACTAAATGTAGCATTAGAAGCACTAGAAGCTATGCGTCGGCTTAATTTAGAGTGTGAGTTTAGTGGTAGTAATACTATAGAGATTGATCATGATAGATGTACATACTGCCAGCGAGAAGAATTGCGTAGGCCAAGACCCAAACCTTCATTAAATAATGGAAATAGTAGTATAACAAAGAGTGAGAGTGGTATTAATATTGGCAGAGTTAAGTTGGATGGCAGTCGTTTACGTCGATTTGGTAGTAATATGGGTAGTCTTTTCTCAAAAGCATCATCTAATATATCAGATGATAACAACAATACCGAAGCAACTACTGGAACTCCACAATCATGTCCTCCGACAACAACAACAACTGTCGGTGAGAGTAGTGCATCAATATGCAATAATGGAAGTACTACAACTAAGCGTCGGAATCTACTTAAGAAGACACACCATCCATGTCTTACATGCGGTCATCCAACATGTTCTAAACACTCCTCTTCTGGATTATCAAAACGACATATACCAATATGTGTTCCATGTGCATACCTCTTTGAATTGGATTTTTTAGTAGACGTTATAACAAATACAGCATCTAATACAGAGGAATGTAAAAGGAAGGTTGATGATATGGTAGATTGTTATGATCGGGCAAAGATCTTATTAGAATATACATCACAATTTGCTGATGATATAGCAGCAACACTGGAGTCGAAAACTGCACTTTCGAATAAAATTGGTGCTGGATCATCAGCAACTGGTGTATTATCTGGAGTTGCGGGGGTCGTTGGATGCGGGGCATTGCTATTTCCACCAGTTGCAGCTGCTGGAGTTCCATTGTTAGTGGCAAGTCTTGTGTTTGGAGGAGGTGCCACAGCTGTCCAAACTGGTGATGCCGCTGCAAAGTACTTCTCGGAACCGAATCGTCTGGCAGAGAAAATGGTAGCTCTTCATGCGATGGTATTGAGCTTGCTTCGGATCACTGAAGTCTTATCCTATGGACTGTTAAAGAGTCATTTAAATGTCAACTACTCTGTTGAGCATCTTGAAGGAGAAGGATTATCAGAATGGGAGGAGGTTGTCGATGATGTAGAAGATGATGAGATATCAACACAGCGCGAGGAGCTGGCCAAAGAGATAAGAGGCCTTTTAGAAAAGCATGGAGTGGCAACAACAAAGGGAATGGGGGCTTTGCAGGGTGTGGTAACTTCTGGTAAGGGATAATCTTTTCAATTACTTGCTTCTTTATTTCGTGGCCCTTGTTTCTTGACTCAACATACAAAATGCATTTCTTTGTACTACAGGCATTGTAGCAGCAGAAGTTGGAGTAGGTACAGCTGTTGCTGCGAGCGAAGCTGCTGTTGGTTCTAGTGCTATTGCAAGCGGGGCAAGTGTTGTAGGAAGGGGCTCTAGGTATTTCGGACGCGTAGGTACAACAGCTGCCAACTCGGCCAGGTTCATACCCTTGGTTGGTGGGGTGCTGAGTGCTGCATGTGTTGTAGTCGAGGGACGTGAGTTGAAGAAAACTTTGGAAAGGATTAGCGAGGGTAACCCTTGTGAAATGGCCGAGCAAATTCGTACAATAAAGGAAGAGCTAAACATGCTTCCAGATTCATCATTGATTTCAGCGGAGTGTAAGCGCGTATTCGATTTGGCAGAAAAGGAAAAGGAAAGGAAAGAAGCAGCATCTGCACTCTCACTTGCACATATCAGACGAGAGGAGAAAGAAGTCCGAGATGATGTTTCATTTGATAATGCATCTCACGATGATCTATCAAACATCATTGATGTTTTAGATACTAAAATGCAGTCTGTAATGCAAGATGAGATGTCCGAAGACGAGAGTACATTAGAAATAGAGGGCAAGGAAATATCTTAAAGGAACAAAGTTTTGATTGAGTTGACAGTTGTTTCCTACTTTACAATCACTAATACTATTCAATACAGATCCCCAGATAATGCTGTGATAGCTCCCGAGATATCTGTTGTTTGTTGTACTCTCAATTTCACCATACATCTATTTTTTCATCATAACCCAATAGAATCATACTCCCTTTGTCAAAGTCTAATTCTTATTTTCCCTTCTTATCAGAAGACACTGGCTCTGCCTTTTGAATATTCAAGTACTCCATAACATTTACCTTCTCAACTCCTGAATCCTTCATCGTTCCAGGATGAGATAACTCTTCTGGAAGATGCGCGTTATACAGTTTATGAACATGAAGAGAGATGATAGTAACTTCTGTTAGTACATGCGGCTTGCAAAGGCAATAAAATAAAGGCAAACTAAGTTCAAATAAAGTATTCGAATGGCCGAGTCTTCATATTGAACACACCATAACACACAACAAAACAACACAAACGCGGACTTTCCTGGTAAACAATCTGCATCTTTCCCACATGGTAGTGATTTAATCCAATCTTCAGCGACGAAAGCAGCAGAGTATGTTGTACTTAGGCAATCATCGTCGGAATCATAACAATCTTGAAATCCTGGATGTTTCTGTGTTGAATTATTTTGATTAGAATTCGTGACATGAAATAAAGATACAAGTGATATAATATTTACTTACCGAACCAGCCTTTGATAAGAGAGATGTAGTATGGATTCGTTGAAAACTAGTAACAATTGGTGTCCATGCAGTAATACTATTAGTGAACAGAACAATAACAATTGCAAATATTATGCAAATTTGATTCATCATCATAACAATTGTATTTGTATTGCAAAGCAAGCAGGCGTTCTCAATTATTTTATAATAAAATGTGTGTGTCTTGTGTATTGTTCGATTATTGCGACGACGAAGACAGATCAAAAAGTATGAATAACGGAGACCTTTAGCTACTACTACTTCTGATATATCTAAGAAGGAAGTTGGTCGTTTAACTAGGCCGATAGTTTGATTGCACTTCTAATAATATCTTTTGCCCAGATTGCAGAAACCGATTGACACCTGGTCTTGGGTTAAAGAGCCACCACCACTCATGCGTACACCTCAAAAAATAAGTACGATATCGAACAAAACAGATGAAGATATATAACAGTATACAACTTAATACACAGCTTATCATGACTTCAGTAGTACTAATTGGTTGCGGAGCTCCACTGAAAAGTATGGGATGGTACCATGCTGTACAGATTTTAAATAAAGGATGTAACATTGACGCATCATTGGGTATGTTCATATGTGATATGGTTTTGCAATTCAACTAACAAATACTAACCCCCTACCTTGGATATCATTCCCTTAGATTATGTGGTTGAACCATACTACATGAACATTGGAAAAAACAGTCCAGGCAGTGCAGAGTTTAATGCCTTTAAAGAAGATCTTGAGACGAATAATGGTATAAAGTTCTTTTCGCGTGTACAAGATGTACCATCAGCTAGTAAGGAGGATGGGGTAAAAAGGCTTGCAATAATCAGTGCTCGTACAGCAGACAATCCCGAGCTATTCTCGAGTTGTCTTGATATTGGTTGTGATGCTATATTCCTCGTAAGAAGATTCATACACATTGTATCTCGTATCGGCAGTATACTAATCTATTTCTATACCTTCTCTTCTATTTTAATAGGAGAAACCAGGAGCACCTTCAGTCTCTAAATTAGAAGCGATGAGTAAGAAAGCATCTTCAGCTAATGTGCAAGTATTCATGGGCTTTAATAAGAATGTAAGCAAGTATGTAACAAAGACGAGAGCATATCAAAAGTCTCATCCAGGAACCAATGTTACCTTTCTACACAATAACAATTATGCTGAGTCTGAATTGAATGAGTGCTTTGAAAGGAATTCTGAAGGTATGTTAAAGAATATGGCTATTCATGAACTGGCACTTGCTGTTACTTTCTACGGTGTGACTGCGTCGAACATCGCATCGGTTGAAGCAGATAAAGACTTTTCTGTATGTAAAACATTGACAGGATCTGATGGCAAGTCATACACTGATTTCAGCAAACTCAAGTTTACAATCAAAACTACGGACGGTAATACAGTGTCAATCGCTGCAGATAGGTGTGGCGGTGATGATAGTGTAGGCATTGTCACTGATAGTGATGGCAAAGAGCTCGTTCGATACACAATGCCTGACGAAGAAGATACGGATACTATCAAGGCAGCGGAAGAGCAGATCTCTGGAGCAATGCCCTACTTTTATGTTCAGTCTCCTGACTATCAAACACTAAAGCAAAGAGTTGCAAAGGCTGTCGCCACTTCTCAACCTGCCGGAGGAGTTGCAACGATAGAATCAGCGGTAGAGACATTAAAAATTGCTGAATATCTCACTCCATTGCTAATTGAGCAACTAAAGTAAAGATAAGTGTGGTCTTGACTTCACCCCCCTGGTACAAAAAAAGAGAGGTATAGTTACTGTACATAATGAATTGAAATCATTGATTGGTGTTATTCTTTATTTATCTCTATGCACCGCCAACCTTGACGAATCTCTTTTGTGCAGCCATCTTCTTAGTTATCTTGCGTCCACGAGCATCTCCTTCATCCTCTGCCTTCTCAACACCCTCTGACCTTTCAGAAAGGATAATTTCAACATGTGCTGGTTGACTGGCATACTTGCCAATACGTCCATGGGCACGGTATGTTCTACGACGGCCTGGAGGGGCACGGTTACATTGAGCATGCTTAATGTAAAGCTTATCAACATCCATTCCCTTACTCTCAGCATTTGCAACTGCATTTGAAAGAAGATCGGCAATTACCTTGGTAGCCTTCACAGGCCACCTTCCCTTATCTCCGGGAGCATTATGAAGCTTGGCCATGGCCTTACGTCCAGGTCCGCCAGTGTACTTTGTGAAGGGAACAATATCCTTGAATACTTGAACATCTTCCATAAATTTCTTAGCCTTGGATGCATCAAGTCCCTGAATGTGGTTGGTGATCTCTCGGCAGTGCTTGAAGTGAATACGGAGATGAGATCCACGAGACTTGGAATGTGGCACAGCCGCATCGGGTTCTTGTGAATAACGCACCATGATTATAATTGATTGTCTATAATAATCTGTGAATAGCATGAGTAGAAAAGAACACAAGTTGTGAGCAAAACCAATCATTAAAACTGATGAGTATAATATCGCCTGCCGTCATCAAAACATCTCCGATATTGACGACCTCAATCTTATACATCTGACAAATATTTATTGCCTTGGCAATCAGAGGAGCCGCCGTATAATATATTAGGGTCAATACTTCTTAGCAGGTCGGGTGTTATTGATGGTGACAAAATTCAACTAGAGATACTCTCATCAAAAACCTCCTCCATCAAATTTGAAAGCGTTTTCTAATAGAATATATATTACTAACAGCTATAGTAGCTTTATATCCCTTGCCATCAATAGCCGTCATAAGAGCGCCATGTCACTTACCTCACCGCTAACAAAATGCAGTGCTACATAGTACTTGCAAAAAGAGTCCAGGGGCAGTGCCCTTAGTAAGGTGGTAACTTCTCAAAACTCAGACATTGCGAATGTTAATTATTTCTCATGTCTATTGGAAGCAGGCGTTCTATAAAGCAAAACCTATTTAAACCATTACACTATCAGCTACATACTCATTCCTTACAACCACCGCACTCTTCATATCTAATTTATTTCACTTTAATATTGAAACTAGTTGCTGCCATTGTGCGTCCGTCTGCCAAAAAGTCACAAGAAACAACAGCTCCACTCAATCCCAAGCAAGCTAATGCCCCCCTAATCAATCCACATGGGAATGCCAAGATACGAATAGCTCCCACTCGTGCACTTTCTTCATCCGCTGGAAGTCGTTTCAACCATTTCAATTCCTGGTCTTTCAATACAAATACTCCTCTGTGATTTGTTTGTAACTTATCAATCTGTTTACGAAATACTTCTGTCCAGAATTCTTTGCAAAGAAACTTTACAGCTTCCAATTGTGCTGTTTTTGTTTTGTTATATTGCATATGGTTGTGAAGTAATGTAATAGTTTATCAGATTATACACTCAGTTTCAAGAAAAGACAAGTTGCATAAGTATGTATGATGGACCACTTACTTTTCGGATCCATCACAGTATGATGCCCACCACCTCCCATAATTATTGGACCACCGACACCACTTCCATCTTTAGTGGGTGCATCAATAGTACCAGTTTCTGGAGATGGCGATCCTGGGCCTTTATGATATTATTATACAAGTAACGCAATTGGTTAATATAATGTAAAGCAATAAATGAGAGAAGGGTAGTGATCAAAAGTGCTAGTGCTGCACTTCAACATAAATCATATAATATTCACAACAAAATGCATATGATTATGTTTGCAATCAAATATAAATCAATCTTTTGCAATAAAAACATGACGGATGACGTACCTAACAATGGACGATGTTGTGCCAATCTTTCACATAATCTATATCCAACATCATATCCCATCCGTTCTATCCGAGCCGCACTCCGTTCTGCTGCCATTACTGCCGCAGCTGCTTCATCATTATCATTAGACGGTGCACTATCAGCTCCTTCAGTGCCTTCTTTTGTCGTATTATTATTATTATCATTATTATTCATTTCATCTGCCATTGCTTGAACGCGCTTCGCTTCCTCGGCTATACGCTTTTCATCACGTTCTACCCATTGTAATATCTCGGCTAATAGGAATTCATAACTGCATTCGGCTACATGTTCAATTGGTGCTGAAGATGATGGTATAGACGGTGCTGAACTACTCGTTGGTGCCGATGATGATCTATGTGGTGGAGGCAAACCACTGCTGCTGCTTGTGGTAGTAGATGGCATGGCAGGGCCTGTCGATGGTGCGGTAAGAGTTGCCATCGTTTGATTGTTAGTAAGTTGGTTGAATTATGAATTACACTCTCATAATTTTTTGATGGTATTTTCCGTGACCTTCTATTGATCGAAGCTTTTATCATGTGTTGGTAGTTGGTTGAGTTGAGAGTTAAGGAGAGAGGTTGAGGTCGAAGACTTCGTATCGAGTATACCCAGTAAATCAGTTTTTAACGCTCTTTCGAATAGTACTCCGATAACCGCTGTACAATAGATATATTAGATATAGAGTAAGGATACGCTTAGTGGTATCCTTGTCCAGTAATGATGTCTCCTTTTATTCGACTCGCTGCTGCTCGGAATAGATCAATTATATGCTGTAGTATCAGTAGTAGATGGAAGTTGCCACAATCGTATTATTATAAAAGATGTCTTTCATCTGTATCTGCAACAGAAGATGATATCACCAACATCATTAAAGACGATGAGTCAACTACTACCAATTATAATGTTGCACCCATCAATACATCATTAGCACTTAGTGTTCACTTTCGTCATCCCGACTTGATGAAGGATTATGAAATACTAAGTCGAGCTAGTGCATTCTTATTGCAAGTCGATCCACCAGATGATGATGATGAAGAAGAAACTTCGAATAACAAGAATACACAATCATCTAAATCTAAATCATCATTTCCACATCTACAAGAGAATATCAATATACGAAAACGACTATTGCAAAAACAAGATTATAAGTATAATCCAGCCACTGGTCCTAAACGTACACCATCACAATTGAATTGGTTAGAGTTCTGTCCTACTGCATTCCGACCAAAGGTGCATGTTGTGGCTAGCTCGCATGTTGTTAGTCCATTCCTATGGCCAAAGTATTATAATCAAGATTGGTTAAAGATTGTTACACAGGAACATGTTCGTTATTCATTGGAAGTTTGGGGTAGTAGCAGTAGCAGTAGTTCCGAGAAAGAGGAAGTAATAATGACACATGATGGAAAGTTAAAAGGAAACTATCAACCCTTGGCAAAATTTGCATTGAATCCATATCCAATACATCATCCAAATGAAATGGATGTTGCAGTTATACATTTGAAGGATGAAGATGCGGCGTTGGACCATATGAAGAAGTTGGGTATAAGTCCATTGATAGTACCAACTATGTATGAATTTGAACAATCTCAAGATCCGGTCTTTGAACCTGGTGAACGAGTACTATTTCAAGGTTTTGAAGTTTATGAGGATAATAAGATTGATCAAGAGGTATTAGACAGTAGCAGTAGTGGTGATAATGATGGTAGTAAAACGCAAGATGATGACGATGAGAGGGTCTTTCATCCCTATTCATCAATGGGTACATTGTCAATGGCATCACCTGATAGATTCTTAGCAAAGACTAATGCTCCACTACCTGAGGGACTATGTGGAGGTCCTGCAATACAACTACCTTCCAGTAATAACAATACTACTACTATGGCGTCTCCATCATTAACAATACGAGGCGTTGTTGAAGGAATAGTACCCATCAATCACGAAAACAAGGAATTAGCTGGTATGGCATCATTCCTACCATCATATAGAATAAGAGAATTTGTCGATTATGCCGAACGTATAATGCTAGAACAAATTATTGATGAAGATTTATTCCAAAAGGTTGTAGATTTGAAAGAGAAGAAAGATGTAAGAGGTACAACCTATTCATCTAATGAATTCAAAGTACCTCCTGATATTACAAACAAAGATGATGATGACCTTCCACCAAAGGATCCAAATGTTAGAGTTGGTATCGAAGGGACTAGGTTAGATGATACAGCTGAAACACCACACATTGATCGTGAGTATCAAGAGATTATTAGTAGTCTTCGAAAGAATCATACACCCGAGGAAGTTGATGCAATATTGGCAACAGTCGAGAGAGAAAGAGAGCAGGTTATCAAGATTATGGAAAAGGAGGGAGGGGATATGGATGATGTCATTGAGGCTGTAAGGAGACAGACTTATGATGAGAAAGCCCGAATCATGGAAGAGATTGAGCACGAGATGAAAAAGAAGGGGGATGATACTATTATTGAAGGCGAGATTATTAAAGAAGATAAGAACTAGATGATTGACTGACTTAGACTTATTAAACGTCCAAATCACCCAGCTGCAGACTCTCAGCATGCTCGCTAATGAAGCTCCTTCGGGGAGCTACCGCGTCTCCCATTAAGACGTCTAGTGTTTGATCTGCCAAGGCGCAATCACTCACAGATACTTGAAGTAACGTCCTACTCTCCGGGTCCATTGTAGTTTCCCACAGTTGTTTAGGCATCATCTCACCAAGTCCCTTGAATCTCTGTATCAATACCTTCCCGTCAGATAAATCCTCATCGGTGATTGGCGCAGACTCTTCTATACCTAACATTTCTCGTAAATATGCCTCCTTCTCTTCCTCTGAGAAAGTATACTTTTCTATCCTTCCCCTTCCACTGCCCGTCCCGATTTTATATAATGGGGGTTGAGCAATATATAGGAATCCATTCTCAACCAACTCACGTTGATACCGGAAGAAGAATGTAAGTAGTAACACTCGAATATGTGCCCCATCAACATCGGCATCAGTCATAATAACAATCTTTCCATATCGCAATGATGCCTCTTCCAATTCAGAACCTTTCATACCTAATCCACACGCAGATATCAAACCTTGCAATTCTGAGTTTTGATATATCCTTTCGGGTGCAGCTCTTTCAATGTTTAATATCTTACCCTTGAGTGGCAATATAGCCTGTGTACGTCGATCGCGGCCCTGCTTTGCACTACCCGCTGCTGAATCTCCCTCAACAATGAACAATTCAGTCTCTTTGAATTCCTTACTTGAACAATCTGCCAATTTACCCGGTAATACAGTTGATGATAGTAACGTCTTCTTCCTAACAACCTCCCTAGCCGCCTTGGCAGCTAATGCAGCTGCTTGTGCTCGACTCGCATTCTCAAAGATGGTGTTCAATATTTCTGGATGGAAGTCAAAGAATTTAGTAAGCTCTCCACCTAACGCTGCCTCAACGGCCGGGCGGACTTCAGGATTACCTAACCGTCCTTTGGTTTGACCTTCAAATTCTGGTTCCGATACTGATACACTAATGATTGCAGTTAACCCTTCCCTGACATAATCACCAGCTAAATTGCCATCACCCTCCTTTAGTTTTCCAGATCGACGTGCTGATTTGTTCACTGTACGTGTTAAACAAGTTTTCAAACCCTCGACATGTGACCCACCATCTCGTGTACGTATATTATTAACAAATGATAAGATTTGTTCGTTATATGTATTGGCTGAATACCGTAATGCGGCATCGATTGCAATGGGTGTCTGTGGTGCATTCGATGATGAGGATGGTGTAATTTCAGCATGAAATAGTAATGTTGTACCATCAGAGGATAGTGATAATCCCACTGGTCGTTTATTAGTACCTTCATCAGTCTTCTTCTTTGCTACTACAGCAACACGTTTGGCTTTTGATTTGGCTTTTGTTACAAATAATGGTGTCTTACCACGGCATAATAAGTTGACATACTCCGATAAACCACCTGCATGATGAAATATTGTTACAACATTCGACTTGTCAACACCTCGTTTCACAGACGATGTTCGTTTATCCTGTATTGTCAATGCCAATCCAGCATTTAGATAGGCAATCTCATCCATCCTATTTGCTAATTTCTGTACATCAAATGTCACACTTGGCTTGCCATTACTACCCTTGAAGACGGTAATATCTGGTAGGAAAGTAACTGTCGTGCCAGATGTACGTTCTGATGATAGACGCTTTACTAGTGATGTTTTATATTCAATAGTTGATTGAGAATCTACTTCTTCCTCAACTGGACTAGTAGTAGACTTGGTCGACTTCTTTTTAGTAGTACCTGATGCTTTCTTTGATGTCTTCTTTGTTTTGGTGGAAGCATCAGTAGTATCATCATCTCCCAAAGATGCACCCTTGTTGGAATCATTACTAACAAATACAATCTTATTATCATCATTATCATCCTCATCTAACCATTGATATGTAGCCGATTTGGATGATTCATATTCATTATCGTCGTTCATATCAATATCTTGTAATTCATTGACTGCTATACCTCTTTCAAATCTCATCATTTTACGCCCCAATAACTTCTTCTTCTCTTGTTCTCTATCAACACGTACCTCAACATAACTACTTAATGCATTCACAACACTAATACCCACACCATGTAACCCTCCTGATACCTTATATCCAGAATTATCATCGGCATTATCAAATTTACCACCAGCATGTAGTACAGTTAATACAGTTTCTAATGCTGATACTTTAGTTGTTGGATGTAAGTCGGTTGGTATACCCCGGCCGTTGTCTGATATTGTACATGTGTTACTGCCTCCTTCTTCTTCATTATCATCATCATCTCGGAGTACCAAATTGATCATACTAGCATGACCCGCCAATGCCTCATCGACTGAATTATCTAATACCTCATATACTAAATGATGTAATCCGTCTGGACCGGTGGAGCCAATGTACATCCCTGGACGTTTACGTACTGGTTCCAATCCTGATAGTACAGTTATTTGGTTCGCTGAGTATGTAGTAGATGTTTTGGAGGATGTTACTTTGGTTATTTCGGAATGACTATCATCGTCGTTGCCATTGATTATATCAATATCTGTGTCATCAAGTGTTGCAGCATTAAGATTATTATTATATCGATTATTGTTGTTGATGGATGATGTTGTTATTGTTGATGGTAATTGAAAAGCAGCAGCTATCCCGACAACAAATAACGACAAAAGAACAACAACTTTCCTTATCGAACATCGTTGTATCATCATCTTATTCTTGTGATTGTATTGTTTCAATAAAGAGATTCTTTGGAGAGTTGATAGCCACTCAACAACAATAATCGTACAGATTATCTAATTGTCTGGCCGCCGCTCAACTCGCGGCCGTCATCTAAAATCTAACCACTACCAATTGAAAAGTAACACTAAATAGATCTAGTCTAGTAGTGCATATTCTAAAGAAAACGTAAGCAGCATATTGTACGGTAAATATTATAGATTGATATACATCCCCGATTGATAGAGTAATAAACTAGAATTTTTAGACTTGATGCTCAGTCTCGACATACAACTCTACTCAAACCTCGTCAATAAGTTTGTTGAGGTTATTGTATCGTACTTTGCTTATTAATACTGATAGTATAATGAACTCAAGAGGACCACCTGTGCGGGGTAGGGGGCGGTAAGTTTATATATTGTTCAATGAGTTTGATAGTATGAAATAATAATGAGACACATCATATGCTAATTTTTGTTTTTCATCTTTTACATATGTGCACTATTGTACAAACATCAAGTAGTGGCTATGGTGGAAGAGGAGGTAGAGGGTATTACAACTCATCACGAGATTCATCAACTTCTGAATATGAATCAAGTAGAGGACGGGGTGGTGGTAGAGGATATGTACCCGGAGGAAGGTAAGAGTCTTTTCAATTGAACATCAATTGTATCATGGTTGTTTAGAACCAACTACTTGCTTATGTTTATAAACATATAATGTCATGCTATTATGTATGATGATTATACTTTTTGACATCTTGACTAATAAACAACTATAATCTCCCCTTGTTTCTTCTTTACACTTTTGTGCATTATATAAATATTGCAATCACCAAAATTAAATATTACAAACAAACAACGAAACCACAGAGGAGGACGATATGATTCGAGCCGTGGAGGAAGATCAAGTAGTAGAGGCGGTGGATATATGGGAAGAGGACGATCATCAATAGGAGGAGGATCAAGTGATACTAGATCTGGTGATAGACCGGGAGGACCACCTCCACCAAGAAGTAGTTATGCAGATATGGATCGTGGAAGTAGTAGTTCCAACATTCCAAGTTATGCTTCTATTGCCGATAGTATGCCAAGTTATGCATCTATTGCAGATGGTAGTAGTAGCAGTGCTCGAGCAGGAGGCTCAGCCGCTGATAGAAGAAGCATTGATCGTGGTGGAAGTTTTGATGACGAGCTACCTCCAATGAAACGATCAAGAGGACCAATAATGACTGGACCATCGCGACGTTCATTGACAGGTCCAATAATGACCGGACCGTCGCGACGCTCATCCGGCCCCATAATGACGGGACCATCACGACATGAAACTTCTTCTAATTCTCACCTTCCCTTACCTCCACCACCATCGTCAGCACCACCAAGGGAAAGTAATAGATGGGAAAGTGATAGACGAGATTATGGAGGAAGTGTTTCATCTAGCTCTGATCGTACAATGGTTTCTACTAGTAGGGGTGTAGGGGGAAGTGATAGGTCATTAAGTGTTCATGCATCCAAAGAAGATCCATATCAATATAACAGCAGACCTTCACCCCGTGATCATCAGTATCAGCAATCTACTGATGAAGATCAATTTGGTAGAAGATCGTCACTTCAACAGCGTGGTCCTCCTCCCTCATCACAGCGTATTAGTTATAGTGGGGGGTATGCTCCAAGGAGTACATCCTCTACTGGTTTAGATCGTCGAACAAGTGTCAATAGTTCAGGTTTAGATCGTGGAATATATTCTGAGGATAGTCGTCAATATGAATACCAGCCTTCTCCATCATCACGACGAGAATCTGGTTATAGCCAAAGTCGTTATGAAGGTCCTCCCTCAGAGTCCAGGAGCATGAATAACAGAAGCCCTCTACCACTACCGCCACCACCAGCAACTGCGCCATATGCGACTTCTCAAACCAAGCAACAACATTACATGCATGATCAGCAGCATCGTCCTCAGTATAGTCAGAACTCTAATCATACTGGTGACCAATATGAAGACAGACACCGGCAACAAAATTATCACGACGAACAGCGGTCACAAATGCCTCAACAACAACCATCTCCTCCTCCAACCAAAACTGTTCCAGTTATATCAGCACCTCCATCTCCTGTCTGTCCACCATCGCCTCCGCCCGCTGCACCTTCCGGTCATGCGCTTGCATTGACGAGAATGATTGAGATGAATGCGGATATGGAGTTTGCTTATGCACGGTTAATGATGTTAGAACAGGAAGAGAAGAAAGTTCAAGCTAGGTTGGAAGCATTTAAAGAGTTAAATCAATCAATCAAACACATTTGAATGGGGAGTAAGTAAAGTTCTTTGTCGACGACAGAAAGGTAGGGAGATTAAATTAGATTAACTGTCTAATATTAGTTGCCATACGATAAGACTTTCCTCTCCTTGTTTGCATCATAGTAGTTTGCCCAGGGCCCACCTTCCTTAGAGTAAAAGTCCATTGGATAACCCTCTTTATCTTGACTATCTGAATCTTCAGTACCTTCTTCACCTTCATCCCCTGCCGCCACCCACAATGAGGTATCAACTACCTGACCGAGAGCCACGAACAACTCAAAGGGACTTAGCACAGGGACGCAAAAGTAATGACCCCAGTCGATGCTTAATCTTGGACATGCAATTTGTACCCATGCACACACCCCACTACTACTACTATCATTCCCTTGAGTTGTATTAGACATCATCTGTAACTTTCGAGGAAAGATCTCACTCAAGAGAACAATAATTGTACGTATACCATATGACCGTAGTAACGTTCGAATTCGCGAGAGGATAGCTGGATTACCTTGCCGACCAAGAGTGCCTAGTATAATACCCATAGTAATTGTTTTCTGTTTCGATGGTGTAAGCCCATGTGCCTGCGATTGTTGTTTTAGGACGCTGTTTGCAATATCATCACTGGACACTGAGTCAACTTTACCACTAATAACATTCAGTTTTTGAGTAGAAGAAGATATACCAAGTATTTGACGAACTTTCAAGACAGCATCTCGTCGTAGTTTCTTCATCTTCACAATCTCATATTTCTCTTCAGTCAATGTTTTGGAGTAGGGATCATATCGCAAGGCACGGAGAGATGGATTGGATATCATTGCAGCCTCTAGATGAAATCGACCATCTGCTAAGAATATCATAACTCGTTCTCTTGTGACAGTAGTATCATTAACATCAGTGGAGACAGCAGCGGTAGATACATTGCCACTTCCTCCTCCTCTTCTAGCTATTCTTCTTCTAGTTTTTGATAGCGCCTCTTGATAATCCATAGTTGCCAAGCCCTTCGGAGCTGTACACCCCAGCACTTCCCCAGGAGAAAGTGGTTTTGCTTGTGGAACAATTGCTTCGAACTGAACTGTCTTATCTGCTGAATATGAACCATCAATCCTCTGTGATGATTCTACAACAGCGGAACGGAATTGTACAGTACCCATAACTAAAGCTTCAATTATTCTAGTGCGAGGAGTTGATTCAGTAACTTCACTACTACCCATTTGCTCTTCTTGTTGTTGTCTATCTTTCTCCTCTTCTGCAAATGTCAACTTGACACAATCAACCAAATGTTGTACATCCACGCGTATCTCGACAAATACATATAAGCACGGGATGACTGTACAAGTTAACGGTACTAAGCATGAGTGTCCATAATGTACCAAAAGATCACATCCCAATGCACGTGCCGATAAGTCATCGATACAGCAAGCACCATATGTAACATCTCCTAATATTGATAAAGATTTAATCTCCTTTGGTAGTTTGGTGGTCTGTTGTTGTTCATCACTATTATTATGCAGAGGCGAGAATCTATATGCAAATTTGACCAATATGTCACCAATGGTAGATGCATACATTGTTAATCCCTCAGGTAGTTGCAATGCAATTGCTGTAGCATTTGCTTTCTCAATACGCCATATTGTTTTTAATATTTCAAACTCATAATCTTGAGGTAGTGTTGTTGATATGATGTGTTGTAATTGTGTATTATTTAATAAGTGTGCGGGGATATCGTTTGTATCAACGCCACTCGTTGTAGATGTAGAAGAACTTTTCTTCTTTCGACGGATAATACGTGGTGTTGTAGTACGCTTCTTGATATTATTGTTGGCGGGGGAGACATCATCATTTTTTATTGATACTTCATTCACCATCTTGTGTGTAGCTACACTGGATACTAATACAAACTGCCGATTAACTTATATGAGAGCAATCAATAATCAATACCTAGAGCCCCCAACCAGTCATGATTTATTGATCATTACGATAATTTGATAATTTGATAGATATCTATTCCACTTGTAAGCATACCACTAAGAACCAAATTCATCACATTTTTTTCTCAAATATATAAATTGACGGACGATGTTCTATTACACCATATTATTAGCGGTATTATTCATTTGCAGTATTGGCAGTACTACCTATGCCTTTGCTCCATTATCATCAAATCATGTCGGCAGCAACAGTATCAATAATAGACCTATAATCGAACACATATCATCATATACACCTATTACACATCAAACGTCATCAACAACATCAACAACATGTTTACAAATGGCCCTTCTTGATGATGCAATGAAGACACGCCTTGATGGTATCCGTCGGTCATATCAAGCATTGACTGAACGTCTTGCTGATCCGGATGTAATTGGCGACTCAAATCTACTTCGTCAAGTAATGAAGGATCGGTCTCAATCGGAAGAAGTTGTATTAGTATATGATGATTATTGTCGTCTCGATGAAGAACTTGAGGGTGCACAGGAATTATTCCAAGATGCAGGAGATGATGCAGAGATGCGTGAAATGGCAAGGTCTGAAATGAAAGAGATTGAGGTACAGTTGGAAGAGTTGGAAGCGAAGATTAAGATATTATTATTACCAAAGGATCCTAATGATGATAGAAATTGCATGCTTGAGATTCGAGCCGGAACTGGTGGGTCGGAGGCTAATCTCTTTGCGGGTGATTTACTTGATGTGTATCGAAAGTTCATGTCAAATGAGGGGTATAGTGTAAAGATGATGGACTCTTCTGCAGGTGACGACGGTGGGTACAAGAATGTGGTGTTGGAAGTCAAGGGTGATTCTGTATACTCAAAGCTAAAATGGGAAGCAGGAGTGCATCGTGTTCAGAGAGTACCAGCCACGGAAACTCAGGGAAGGGTACATACATCTACTGCTACTGTGGCCATTATGGTGAGTAATAGCATTTGTTTGGTTTGTTTGATATGCTCATATCACTTGCAATCATTACTCACTCTCTGAAATGCACATCTATATCTTAGCCCGAATGTGATGAAGTTGACATTAAAATTGATCCCAAAGATATTGAAATGAGTACAATGCGATCTGGAGGGGCCGGAGGACAGAATGTAAACAAGGTTGAAACAGCAGTAGACCTAATGCATAAACCCACAGGCATTCGAATTAAATGTACACAAGAAAGAAGTCAACTGAAGAACAAAGATTTGGCGATGAAAATGCTAATGGCCAAGCTATATGATATGGAGAATGAAAAACGCGAGGCCGAGGAGCGTGAACGACGAGGTGATCAGATTGGTACAGGTGGAAGGAGTGAGAAGATTAGGACATATAATTGGAAAGACTCGAGAGTTAGTGATCACAGGCTTGGGCAGAACTTCCCATTACAATCATTCTTTGGTGGAGATGCAGTTTCACAGATTATTGATGGATTGATTGCTCGTGATCAAGAGGCCAAGCTTCGTGAATTAAGTGAAGAGACGGCAAATTGAAATTAATCAGTCAATTTTAACTACTCTATTTTCATTTGTTGTTCTGGTATGTAGACGGAATTTGTACAGATTGTTCACCTGATGATTGACTTGCTGCCTGCTCATTGTTATTACTTACATATTGTGTAGATTGTCCTCTTGCCATCACCTCTCTATTAACATTGATTGCCTTATTTCTTTCATTATCATCAGTGTAGCCATTTTTCTTGTTAATGTTATATGATTCATTAGTATTATGATGATAACCAGATACTTGCTCATAGTTATGTGTCCTAGAATTCATTATATCAGAAATAGATGGCGTCTGTTGTTGTTCATAATCATTGTAGTAATTGCTAGCAGCACGGTAAGTTTCTATTAAGCACGTTCCAACACAGTTGAATGCCATAAACGCAACCTCAGTCATGCTAAGGCCAGTAGTAGCAGAGCCTTCCTCTATAGAAGTAGTACCAATATTATTGCTATTATTGCCACCCCATTGTGGAGTAGCTGAAGTGGGTATAGTTGCTGTATTATTAGTAACAACTGTTGGTGTGTCTTGATAAGATTGGTAAGAGATATTGTTATTTATTTTGCTGATCGTATTGTTGTTGCTATTTTTGCGTGTACTGCCGCCATGTTTGGATGCAGACGATTCTAGTAACCTAACCGCATTCTCACGAATTGTTGTTGCATCATCCTGAGGTTGGGATTCAGTAGAATCAGTACTACTACTGCTACTCGATGATGAATCATCATTACTACTGCTCTCATCATCTATGTTATTTTTAGCTGACGCCATGCTTTATCGTCGTCACCTCTACTAAGTTAATCTATGGTATCAAGACAACTATATTTCTAATGCAACCGTTCTATGTTCCTGTCACCAATATAAACACGCTGCGCTTCAAGGAGAGTTGAGAGTTGGAATCGTTCAGCATTCACTTTATTTGTATTGTACACTCTCTTAATTTTACACATGGCTCATGGCATCCTCCTATGTAACATATTTAATTTGGTTCAATTACATACAGTAGCAGTTGATATATGAGTATATAGAAGAATGAAGTCTGCTATGAGGGAACTTGAGAAGAATATAAAGAAGGATGGAGATAATAAAGATGATTCACCGACAACAACACCAGAGAAGAAGAAGTTTGTAAACACAGGTTAGTGTTGTTTTACCGCGTTTAATGCTTTTGTTCAATAAATCTCGACGAATGGACTACTTCATTTGAACTTAATCTGCCTTTATTTGATTGCCTTTACAAACGACATGCACTAACAGAAGTTTACTATCACCTCTCTTATCTTCATAAACCGTGAAACACGCATCTTCCAGGACTGCAACGATGGGAACAAATAAGAAATAATTGGCTGGCATCGGCACAATCGGCCTCTTCATCTGTATCATCTGCATCTACTACTCAACCTCAACCACAAACTAAAAAACCGTGTAAGAGACATGCAAAGGATATTGATATTGACGAGGTTATAGATTTAATTGTTAGTAATAGATGGAGACAACAGGCACCGCCTAAGGGATTTTCTGGCTCTTCTACATCATCGTTAGATACAGCCAAAAGTGCTACAAAACGGAGGGATGATGCATGTTTTGCACAACCAGTTTCTTTACCACAAATGGTAGATGTATTAGTAGATTTATGGGAAGCAGAGGGATTAGACATATAAATGAGTTGATTAATGTAAATCATTTGATGCTGTATTTGTGGATTGTTATAGAGAAGAGTTGATTGGTATATGAAGGGAACATTGAGGGAATTTAAAGTGTCTGTGTCTATTCTTCACGAGGAATGAGATTATTAATATTAACCTTGGAGATTAATGGTCTTTGAAGAGAGATTGTTCTTATAGTGTGTAAGATTGTGGTGAGGATTTATCATATCATCAAACTTGAGCAAAATAATAATTCTAAGCAGATACTGGTATCAAACAATATTCTTCTAAAACTACCGTAGTATTCTCTCAAATAAGGAATGTGCTTCATTGTTTGTGTGCAAATACAAATGCTTTGCATTAAGTAATCGATAATCAATACATACAACAATCACCCTTTTATATCAATTAATCCGTCCGTTGTTTGAATGCACCGACTCTTGGACCAGCAATATCTCCATCACCTCCACTAAGTCGTTGTTCTTTCTCATCTACTGGATCCTCTTCTGAAAATGCTGACCATACGTAACCAAATATGACAATATTGGTGAAAAATACGGCTAATCCTCCTGACCACATTAATGGCTCTTCTTTATTGGGAAATATATAATAAAGACCAATATAGAATGCTATTATTGGGAGCGTAAACATTAGTAGAGTCGCCGTTCCTAGCTTCTTTGCAACCTCTCTATTCTGCTCTTGTAATAGGCTTATTTATTATATCAGTTTTTGTTTTGTTATTAACATCATTGGTTCATATGTTTGTATGTTAATATTGTTATACCATTCCATCGTTATTATTGTTGTTGATAATATGTAGACCAAAACATAACGCGCATGAAGAGATATGATATATAATGATAAGAGGATAAGAATTAGAACTAAGCACAGTAATTTATTGGATGGTGCATGATAAATGATATAATAACGTCTCGCCGCAATGCACACACAATAAACACTTACAGAGCAAATCCCTTTGTAGGCGCCATCTCTAGTAGTTTATAAGTAATCGCTAATTATCTCGCAAGAGAGTAGAAGAGATTAGGCAATAGTATAGGATTCAATGTAAGTTGTTTATTTCAACTCTCATAATCAATTTTATCAGAAAGTAAGGATACCATTTACTACCATCACGGCAACTCACGGCATCTTTACTTCTGACTTGTAAGTGTCTATCCGTGCTGAGTGGAGAGTACTCATCAATGCCCGAGGATAAGGAGAAGATACTAAAATGTATGCATTGATTGTCGAACAGGTAACACTACAGTATAAATAATAGCAATGTTTAGCTTAAGATCACTAACTATCCAAAGCCTCTTCCTCCTCCTTTTCTTCTCTTGTTCTTCTTCTTTTTCTTCTGTTTACTTGACGAAGAAGCCGATGCTGACGGGTTACTTGTAATTATATTCATTTTTGTAGCAGCTTTAGGCTTTAGGTCGACAGTCTTCTTCATCTCTTTCTCCTCCTTATTGGATACTGGCGTTGATATGTCAACTGTTGTTGAACTATTGGCATTATCACTTTTAGTATCAATTGATGCATAATCTCTTTCGGAAGTTGTACTATCATTGGATGCAGATATACTGTTTGCATTCTTTCTAGCTTCCATATTCATTTGTCGCATAGCTTCCATACTTATAGGTCCAGTATTACTCTTTTTTGTTTTTGTTTGTAAAGTCTTTGTCGATTCCTCTTCAATTGTTGATGGAGTTGATGGTGGAGGAGGTGTCTCTTTTTTCTCATTCATAGCCGTCTCATAAACCTTCTTAGTAGCCATCTCGCCAAGTTTAAAGGCACCGCCCAATACCATGCCGAGACCACTCATTGTACCTCCAACGACTTCACGGCCAACGGCTTTAGTTGGATCTTCTAATACCTCAGCAACTTTCGAGTTTCTATCATAGCTTTTGCGAGACTTGGGATCAATTAGAATCTCATAAGAGAACTTGACTCTTTCCCACTCTTCTCTTACATCATCTAGATTTTGGCTTTGCATTATGTTGTGGTTGTCAGCAATATATAAAAGCAACTCAAATATCATACTAATGTCACATATACATTCACTCACCATCTTCCTGGCAGTATATTACTCTGCTGAGCATCTGGATGCAATTTCCTACTCAATCTTCTATAACTTTCCTTGATCTCTGTTTTAGTAGCACTTCGTTTGATATTCAATAGTTTATATGGATCTACCAATTCACCGTCAGCTGTTCTAAAATCAGTCAAGAATCTTTCCTCGACAGATGTAGCTTGCTCTCCAAACTTTGTTTTACTACCGCTGTTGTTTTCATTTGAATTATCTGAGTATAGCCGTGTTCTCGTTGTTGCCGCAAATGCATAACGTCGGTTGATTGGTAATGTAAATGAATTCACCGTCGTGATTGCAATGGCCAATAATATAAGTATAGACTTCATTGTTCTATATATACGCTGTGATTGATGCTCGTTTCCATTCTTGGCATCTATCTGTACATCCGTCGGCCGACAATTTACCTCTATAGCAACGACTCTAAACAAGCGGAAACATCGTATACATCATCTATAATCTAAAATGCTTGTTGGCTACCATATATTGGCACCTCAAAAGATCTTCAACTTTCAACTTTCAGTTATCCTGTAAAAAGATTCTAACCTAAATAGTTTAGGTTATTCTCTTTTATATTGCGTCACGGAGTATACCAATGGAAAGAAGCTTTCAAAGATTATCACCTCCTTCGTATCCATGAGTGTTGAGTATTCCAGCGTACTCGCCAATCTAGCCATTCAAATGAATTGCATACTTCTTATACTTCTGATATGTTCTCCTTGCTTGCCCTTGCTACCATTTAAGAGTCGGTCAGCGATGAGATGTAGACAGGAAATAGATGTAACTGTATAAATCTTACATACTTATGTAGACAAATAATGTTTAAGATTATTACCCGTTTTACTAAACTAGTAAATGCCAGGAACAATCTTGTACGGCACTAGCTCACAATATTCCTCATAATACTTGCCATACTTCAAACGGCACTTTTCAGTATCTCTCTTCGCTCGATCAATCAATAGCACATTCAAGAAGACGGCATAGAACATCACTAGCACTCCGTTGTCTAATGGATTCGCCAAGAAGCACCAAGAGTAGGCAGCAGTCAATTCAAAGAAGTATTGGAAGTGTCGAGCCATACCCCAGAATCCAGAAGCAAGAAGTAGAGAAGTTTTACCCGTCGACTTGCCCGTCTTGCGATCAACAATAGTGTACTTGGCTTTGATATATTGTGGCTTTTCTCCCCATACAAGGCACTTCCCTTTACTAGCTCTGAATACATCTCTTTCGCGATCTGGAAGATGCGCGTTTAGCGGTTTATGAAGATGAAGAGAGATGATAGTAACTCAAGTTAGTGCATGCGGCTTGCAAAGGCAATCAAATGAAGATACATAAAGGCCAAATGAAGCACTCAGATCTCTAATACTTCATATGGAACACATGAATTCACATGATTAAACAATACAAACGCGGACTTTCCTGCGGCATAATTCAACAAGACTCCAGCCATACTGAGACTAAAGATGGCCAATGCCACCGAGAATGATAGTCCTGACGGATTGTTGACAAGGAAACGAGTGTGAAATGTATACACCGCTGGTACCCAAACAAGACAACCCCATTGAATCTCATAGCCTGCTCGATCCACAATAATATCGATGGAACGCATATATCCCATTTCCTAATATTATAGTCAGATGCACCAAATGATGAGAATTCGTAAGTATAATCATGAGATGATAAAATCAAGTCAAGTAACAATACATACAAGTCTAGAAGTAACTCACCCAAAAGAAGAACTTGACAAGATAGAGATACTGGCTCAAAGCTGAGAAGAAGAGTCCCCAATCCATTGTATTTCCATGTAAAACATAAGAATGATAGCAGAATGAAAATCCAGCCAACTGCCAATACGTCATACTAAATCGACAGTTGATGAATCTTTTCAAATCCAAGCCAAAGACACGAGGATATAGTTCTGTTCCCCACAAATAGTCTTTCACCCAAGAACCAGAAGAACCATTATCTTGTGTTGACGGATAATACAATCCCTTGAACATTAAAAAGATGCAAAAGAATATACCGAAGATATTCAAGAATGCAAGACTTGATGGGAATAATTCATATAAAACTCCAAAGTTGTAAGGTGTATACATTTCACATACTGCAAAATTACCAATAATTGGTACCAAACTTTCTTCTTCACCACATAAGCCAATATTACTACCCAAGAAGAACAACAAGGAGTAAACGAAGCAATGTGCCACACCATTGTCAATGTATTTGGGTACATGTCCCGTAGCAGTTTCAGGACCGTAATCGAGTTTGCCTGGTAATAACTTCTCTAATACTAATCCTACAAACATGAACACTAGTACCAATTTGGCTCCATCAAATGTCGGTAATACTGAAGTACCAGCTGATAATGTAGATGAAATACAAGTGGATACATCTGATAAACAAGCTGGTAACATTTGTGTTAATGGATGTGTAACACTCCATGATAACGACATACTTTTTTCTGCCATGTCAGCTGATGTAATGTAGGCTAGTAGTAATGATAGAAATGGAGAAACCACAATAAGAACGAATAGGTATGGATTAGCTTCAATACCACCTTCATGTACCCAGTTTGTTCCTGATTTGTAGTCACTGGATGAGGACGATGGTTGTGGTGTTTTTGTTTTTGTTGTTGTACTTGGTGCACCATCTTTCTTTGCTTGAGATCGAGTTGTTGGCCGCGACGATGATGATGGAGTGGCGGCGGCAGCGCCGCCAGTACGTTTACGTAGATTATAGCGATGTGGTGTTGAACTCATTATGCAATTTAGACAAGTAAATTATGTATATACTCTTCCTATGTATGAGTTGGTCGTTGTTGACTTGAGATATTTTTTTATGAGAGTGAATGTATGTGGGCTAGAAAGAGTTCAATGGTATCCTACTTCTTGCTTTGCTTGACCTCTGCACTGACCGCTCTTGCTTCGCTCTTCCTTTGTAAAGCACTGCACTGCTTGTACAGTAGTTATATATGATAACATACTTATCTATGTTCCAATTGTGGAAAGGAGAAATCTGAGATACTCCTTTGTATTATTACTTCCTAATAATAATTAGACGTATTTTTCCTTCTGCTTAATATCCACCAAACATTCAACACTTGTCCAAAGGTAACAATCACAACAACAACTATTTCCAATATATTCCACCGTACAACCTTTGTAAAAGTCTCTTCGTGTAGCTCACGATGGACCAACTCTCTTGCTTTCATAAATGACATATGATCCATTAACACATCAAAGTTATCATTCAAATCATCTGATAAATCCAACAATCGTTCAGTAGTTCCATCAACATCATTCTTCATATTCTCCTCTCCCAATATCTTTGCCATACTACCTGATATTGACTTTTTAACACGGAAGGCGAATCCAATAGTTCGTGTAACTTTTAATCGAGGGTGTGGATTGGGATTTTCATACGTCATGCCATTCTCTAGACATAGCCAATGTTTTCCCATGCCTTTATTACTAAATGACCCATCTGAATCTCCATAGTTGGATGCCCATACCCTTTGTTCATCTGAGTTGTCTATAATGTTTAAAGAAGAAGAAAAGTAGTGCAACAATTAGATGGTTTGAAGAACAATATATTCACATACATCAATAACTACTTACAAAGGGCGACACGGACAGGATCTGATGGTATTTTAGAATCGAGTAGATCGAAACTTCCACTGATAGATGTTTTGAATTTGTGTGGAATTGGTATTATATTGGTTCGTACCGTTGAGTGCATATTGATTGGTGAGTGAGTATAAACGAAGCTAACATACATATAATATAACTCACCTAATTATATAAGGTTGATCCTTTGGTACACGAATTAATAAGCACTCCTCTTCGCCGTAAGGTATAGCATGTGAGAACGAACCATCTGCATACACAACTTGCAAAATGAAGAAGTTGCAAAGCCAAAAATATAATATCATCAAGGCCGTAGGTGATCGTCGTATAATCAGAGCGAATGTTTTTTGTGTAATATAACTATTGAAATAAGATAATTCGTTCCGCCTAATCAAGCTCTTATACAGTCAACATCAACACACTACAACAGACCATACAACCTCAACTTATCTCTTCTACCAAAACTTCTAACTTGCTGATTCTGATCGCTCAGAAGGTATCCTTGGTATCCTATCATGATGCTGGAATACGAAATACTCGACTAACAGCGCTTTACATAGTGTCGTAGTTGTAGTAGTTGTAGTGTTTGTTTATTATATCTAAGAATACAATCATGGCAGCAACAAATAATGAGGTTAATCAGGCTTATGAGGAAGCTCTAGATGATGTGCATACACGGTTTATACTTAACTTACCCGATGAAGAATTGCAATCAGCTCCTCGAATATTTTTCCAACTTGAACAAGCTTGGTAAGAAGAGTATTATGTTTTGATGTGTCTTTTATTGTGTATAGTACCTCTCTAATATACTCTACTTTCTCTCTGTTCATATCATCTATTTTCTAGGTGGTTTTATGACGATTTTATATGTGACGGTGCAGCCGCATTAGTGGCAGCTGAAGAAGAAGAGGATGGTGATAAAAGTAACAACAAGAAGAAGAAAAAGAAGAAGAAACAACAGCAACAAGAACAGTTACCAAGATTTAAACATGTGAAACCATTTGCATTGGCAATGTTTAATTTCTCACCTTTATTGCAGCATATGATACCACAATTTGAGAGTATGTATAATGAATTTTCAATATACAAACGTTCGATATCTACATATGGGACTATATTATTAAATAGTGATGCTACGAAGATTGCATTATGTAGAGTATATAAGGGAAAGAAATGGATGTTACCAGCTGGAAAAGTTAATCAGAATGAAAGTGGTAAAGTCGCCGCGGCAAGAGAAACATATGAAGAATGTGGATTTGATCCTAATTGTGAATTAGGATTAACACGTCTATGGGCAGAGAAGATTGATAGGGGTGAGGTTGTTGATGAATTATTACAAGAGGATGATGACGATGAACAATGTGATGATAATAAATTACCTTGGGATCCATTACAAGATTCAGATAAACTTGTTTATACTGAAAGTGATACGAATAAGCGACGGACGTGTTATGTATGTCGAGGTGTGCCTGAGAATTTCCCATTCGAACCGGTTGCACGGAAGGAAGTGTCGGAAGTTGCTTGGCATGATTTGTCTGCCCTGCCAAAGCAAACATTTGCAGTTTTACCATTCTTTGGTCAGTTACGGAAGTGGATTAAACGTGACAATCGAAAACGTGGTATAGTTGCTCGCAGTAACAGTCGACCAAAGCAGCAGCAGCCACCACAGTCTACTCCTACACAAATACTTGCAAGAGACGATGATTTGGGTTTAACACCATTCTTTTCAGATGGTGCTGCTCCGTGGGAAGAGAGTGATAGTATGATTGTCAAAGATGATAATGAAGATGTGGATAAGAGCGAAAAGAAGAACAACAACAAACAAAGAGATGGATCAAGAGGCAAGAAAGGACGTCCCAGTTCTCGTTCCTCGCGATCAAGTTCTCGTGCTCAATCTCGGGGCAGCAGTGCTGGTCGGGAAGTATCTTCTTCCAACCCATTAGTCGAATCGGCTTTAGCATCGCCAGGCGATACAGATAGATGGACTGAGGATCAAATGTTTACAGCTAATGAACACATTCTGGGACGCAAGATAACGTATGACGGAAATCCTCACGATTTTGCTGAAAAGGGATTTAATGTTGAAGACAAAGGTCGAGTAGATCCCCATGCCTTTCGTATTGTGGGTGGCACTTTTCTCAACTCTGAAGAAGGAGTGCTGAGTGCAGCTCCAGAAACATCTAAATTACAGCCTCTAGTCAATGCAAGTCAAAGAGATGACGGCCTTGTTAGTAGTGCTACTGATGATGGCTTCACTCCATTCTTCTCTGACGGCGGAAAGGCACCTTGGGAAGAATTAGGAGGAAGTAATCTAGGTCAAGTGCAGCAGCGAGAGGAGGAGACTACTGCACCGCTTCCTATTCAAAGTTCAGGTCAGAGAAATTCCAAAGGTTTATCCAGTCTTAGCAAGTTAAGACAGGGTGGCACCAATGAAGACGAGCAGCTTGTGAAGATTGAACAGAAAGTGGAGAAATCAATACCGGTATCATACACTACAAAGAACAACAAGACAAAGACCAACAAGAAGAAGGTCTCTAAACGAGGCGTTGGTGCCTATATTCAGTTTTTGATCAATGAGAAGAGTAGAGTACAAGTGGAGAGAGAAGCGGCCAAAGTATGGCATCTTGTCGGTGGTCGAATAGCAAAGAAGAAGACTGAAGGCACGAGCTGGTTGTGGGCATCGGATTATGACAACTTAAAGGATGCTGCTGATTATGATGTGTTTATGACTGACAAAGAGGTTACAGCCAAATCACAGCGTGAGAAACTTTCTTCTTCATCAGTACTTCCTCCAATGGTAGAGCAGCAAGCACCGCTCCCAACAACATCAGAACACTTGACTTGGATGAAGCAATGGATGCAGAGCTTACCCAAGGCTCAACCAACTAAAGAATTTGGTGACTTCCATTTGAATGTTCATTCTATTATGATTGCAATGAAAGCAGTTTGAATGAAAATATAGAGCGGTCTCATGCAGTTGATTTTACCTTAAGCTAAGTTTCTTCTCCTGCAACCTCGACTTTACAATTATCTTCTTCGTTGTTAGGAGATGCCGCATCATCACTTTCCTCTATCTTCTCGTCTTCTGGAGAAGAATCTCCCTTGCTCTCTTCTACAATATCTTCACTCTCTACACTGTCTACAACAATATTGAGAGCTTTTTCGAGCTCAACAATTGAGAAACCCAGCAACACGATATCAGCGCGAGTAGTCTTGAGTTCTTGTTCCAACTGATCAGCTTTCTCATACTCTTCATTAGCAACTGCGTCTTCAATATTACTTTCTAAGGATTTGACTTTAGAACAAAGACATTTGTAATTATCAAGCACATCATCATCAATGACCTTCGTTGGAGATGAGTCTTCATTATCACTGATGATTTTATCATCAGAAGCAGAAGATCCTTCTCCCTTTGCATTGAAGTCACTCAATGCTTTCTTAAATTTGGAAGAACCAAACCCTCGCTCTTTGAATTCATCTCTTAAGCTCTGTACCTTTTCCTCAAGCTCGGCTGCCTTCTCATAATCTTCATCGGTGACTGCTTGATCGATCTCTTCTTCTAACTTTTTGATTTCACTGCTCAGCGTTGTGTACTTGCTGACTATCTCTTCATCTATGACAACGTCCTCGTCATCTTCTTCAGAAGACTCAAAAGTTGGTGCTGAAGTGACAGAATCATTGCCACTATCAGTCTCCCAGCCTCCATACTTGTTACCTAGTGATACACCCTCAGCTTCTAGTGCACAAATTTGACTTTCAATCACAAATGCTCCAACAATAGAGACGCTCATTGAATCTTCTTCTTCGCCGTCAGTATCATCCTTGACAAATTTCTTCATCATTTCTTTCAATTGAGTAATCTTCTTTCTCAAACGATCCATCTCCTTCAACCCTGCTTCTCTACCTCTTTCATCGGCAACCTTCTTCTTCTCATCTAATATTGCGGTGACTTTCTCGAGCTCGTCTTTAGCAAACTGCTCACGTTCCCTCGCCTCACCCTTTAATTCGGCTTCGCATTCTTCTTTACGTGACAAGGCACTCTTTATATCTTTGGAGGCTTTACCAGCCGATTTGAAGTCACGTTTGGATGCCGCGGTCTTCTTTAGCTCTTCAAGGACGGGTACTTGTAATTCGATTGCGGATAATTCCTCTTGAAGATTGGTAATGTTTGTCTCGGCTGCAACAACATTTTCCTTTGCTTCATTAACCACCGCTTCGTACTTTAATACTTCTCCGTCCAAAGAGATGGAGTCATCTCCATCCTCTCCATTTGTCGTAGCTGTTGATGTATCCTTCTCATCATTAAAGGTACTATGAAACGTGACAATCTCTTCTAAATCAACAGCTGCCAAAGTCTCAGCATTGATGTCTTCAATCAGCTTCTCCCTTGTTACCATCTCCTCAGAATGTGCAGCAACAACGGCCTCGTGTGCATTCTTGGCTTTTTCAATAGACTCCTTCTCGGATGTCCAATCAGCTCGTGCCTCCTTTACTGATTGTGCTTTCTTCTCAAGCCGACCTGTCTGTCGTGAATATTTCGATTTAATATTCTCTATAATTGTATTATAAGATGATATTTCCTTATTAAGATCAGCAGCCTCTGCTTCTGCCTTGGCAAGTTGTTGACGTAAATCATCAATAGTCTTGTTAACCTCCTCGAGCTTTGTGCTGTTGTTGTGTGTTTATAAATTTTGTGAGTACATGATGAGATGAAATCAAATAAACAAAGTCATCTCTTTCTATATAGACTCACCTAGCCTCTAGGTTCTTATCATCATACGACTTCGTTTCCTCACCAATTAACTCACTCAACTCCTTCTCCTCTTCGGCCAATACCTTCTCATCGCGTTCAATATGTTTCAAATCATTTGCCAATCGTTCAGACTCTGAACTCAATCGTTTTGATGTTGTGGCAAATTGAGATATTACCTCTTCACCTTTGGACTTATTATCTACCTCATCCTTCAATTCAGCAAGCTTTGTTTGTACGTTCTTAAAACATCCTGCCACTGCCTTGGCTGCATCTTCCTTCTCGGCATCTAACTTTGCAATTGATTCAACAATTATAGAACAAATCTTTGATTGTTTATCCTTCTCTTTTAAATGTGATTCAATCACAGTCCCTAACCGATCTGCTGCCTCAAAGTCTTCCTCTTCTGCTGCCACAGTCTGTTGTGTCTCGGCAAATTTGAGCTGTTGTGCTGCATATCGTTCTGCTTTCTCGGCAACCAACTTATCTTGAACCAACTTTGTACGTGCCTCGCGTAATCGAGATACGTCATCTGTAGCCGTACGTGCTGCATCGGCAAGATGGTCGAGTATGCCTTTCATCTTATCACGTGGTGCACGTTGCTTCTCTGCTTCAATCCGTTGTTGTTCAAGACGATCTTCCTCCTCCTTACGACGACGTTGTTGTTCAGCTAATGCCTTTTCCTCGGCCTTTGCTCGATGTTCAGCAATTTGACGTTGCTCGTTTACTATCCGCTGTCTTTCCTGCTCTTGATATATTTCCATTTCTTCTCTCGTCTTATAATTATCATCATGTTGTTCTTGTTCATCCTCCATTGTACGAGGTGTACCATACGAAGCAATCTCCAACTTTTCCTTAGTTGGTGGCATTGGACTAGAAGAGTTCGTAGCACTTCCACTACTTCCACCACGTTGAAATGCCGTCGTCTTACCCACAGATGGTGTAGGACTTACCACCACACCACCATGTGAACTATGTGAGGATATACCACCACCGTTATTAGCACTACCACTACCACTCTTTGATCTGTTGAAAAAGGTACTAAATAATGAAGTAGTTTTACCACCCATGCCTTTATTAGCACTTCCATGATCTAATTTCTTAGCTTCCTCGGCTGCAGCCTTGGCAGCTGCATATGTATCATCATTGTTAGGTGATTTTGGCGCTTCTACTACATTGTTCATTTTCCAACCACCGTGTCCTCCACTCCCTGAACTATCCGATCTTTTCATATTTCCTTTATCCTGCATGGCACGCTCGGCTGCTAATGCGATAGCACTTTGCTGCTGTTGCTGTTGCTGCTGTTGTTTCATTTGTTTTTCACGGATAAATTCCTCAGCAGCGTTGGTAGCACGTTCAGCTTTGATACGCATGGGTGGAGAATCTGGCAATTGTTGTTGGTTCATGTTGCCACCATGACTAGGTGTAGATGGCATTTGGGGTAAATTATTACTGTTGATATTGTGATTTGGTATCGGAGGAGGCAAACCATTACTAGCTGTTGAAGGAGGCTGATTGTTTGTCATACTTTGTGACGCCATTGGATCAGGAATTTGCTGTTGTTGAGCAGCCTGTGTGGCAGCAGCTGAACCAACACCGACACGTTTACCTCGTTTCTTCTTGACAACCTTTTTAGTCACAATTCCACTACCGCCGCCCCCTATTGCTGCTGACGGAGCACCCCATGACACTCCCGATCCTGTGGGTAGTGATGCATTGGATATTGAAAGTAAATCACTTTGTGGTGTTGGTGTATTATTAGTTGTAGTAGAAGTTTCTGGGACTAATGATGATAGAGTCTTCTGTTGTTGTGTTGGGGGAGTTGCTACTTCTATAGACGAAGGTGCAGCAGTAGCAGCAGTACTACTAGCGCCGCCAAGAAATGAAAAGCCACTACTCAATCCTTCACTTCCTCGAGTAGTAATAGATGCACTTTCTTGTTTCTCTACTGGCAACTTACTACTATCAACCCCTCCGTCAACCTCTTTACTATCTATTGTAGAAGTAGCACCCTTAACAACATCCCCAGCACTGCTACTACTTGTAATGCTATTCATAAAACCAAACGATGAACCAGGCGTATCTACTTTATTGTTGGTCGTTGTTTCGTCAGTTTGTTGTGGTGCTGGCGATGCAGGTGTAGAAAGGAAGGAAAATCCACTACTACTAACTGGTGCTTCACTTTCCTCTGATACGTCTGCTGTGGTATTTTTAGTAGCAACAGTATCAGCAGAAGCGGTATTTAAACCAGCAAACATGGATGGTTGAGTAGCATTAGTCCGTGGTTTTAACACAGTTTCATTATCTTGTGTAGTAGTTGCAATATTATTATCTCCGCTACCGCTACCAGACATGAAATCAAACCCAGATGTAGTCGCAGAAGTAGTAGCTTCTAATTGCGGCTGTTCTGCTGATATAACATCATTAGGTGTTGTTGTTGGGGGGGTAGCAGCAGTAGGTGCACCAGTTTGTAAAAATGAGAAACCACTGCTTGCAGTAGTTTCAGGGGCTTGTTGCGCGGGGGTGGTGGTTGTAGGCGACGACGACTCTGTATTGTTGTCGTCGGTTTCCTTTAATGATAGTCCGCCAAACATATTGATATTATACGCGCCTATCTGGTTACATAGCAGTGCAACTTTATTTGTGTATTAAACTGAAAAGCCCTTTGTCGAGCCCCTGGACAAAACGTTTAAGCTGTTTCAACATAACCCAAAATAGTGCGACAATCTAGTGGATTTTAGTAGCAAAAATGCACGGTATCCTCAAAAAGTAGGACAAATTGTCGCACAATCATAAGATTATGTAATGTAGGTATCCTTTTTTCATA